>Ga0209958_1000115_pt1 | contig 257763 bp, 266 predicted proteins | sample ThiBio_inoc_plan_FD_183942 | JGI IMG/M metagenome (GOLD analysis project Ga0209958, IMG submission 183942) | Wastewater bioreactor microbial communities from Cape Town, South Africa - Thiocy_inoc_plan (SPAdes) | ecosystem: Engineered > Bioremediation > Thiocyanate > Unclassified | place: South...
CGGCCCGGCGATCCTCGCGCAGCGCATAGGCCAGAAAGCGCGAGGTCAGCAGCTTGTGGATATGCAACTCCACCCATTCATGCGAGGCCAGCGTATCGCCCTCGCGCAGCGGATATTGCCAGAAATCGCCCACGAGATCCGTCATCTGCGCTTCCCCCCGTCATTGGAGGCCAGCACACCCGCGATACGGCAGGCCGCCATGGATCGTGCCGCCTCGGCCTCCATTCGCACCCGCATTTCAGCCTCGAAGAATTGCGCCAGCGTCACCTGCGCGATCCAGCTCTTGCCGCGCGGCGGCAGACCAAGCTTTCTGACGACATGCGGGAACGAAGAGCGGTGCATGCCGAAATGGCACCCGATTTCGGCCATCGACACTCCGGCCCGATACAGGCGGATGAACAGAGCCTCGTCATACTTGAGCTTCGGCCCCTTGCGCCGCGGTGGCAGCCCCAGAGCCTTGGCCGTTTGCGACAGCCCGCGCGCGGACCGATTCAGCCGTGCCGCGATCTGGTCGCAGGTCAAATCGCCATCAGCCCGGAGCGCGCGGAACTCGGCCAGCGGAAACCGATTGTAGGTGGTCAGAGAGGTCACAGCATATCCTCAGCGAACAGTGAATGCTGGCGGTTATGGACGCGATCCATGAACCGCATCCGCATCGGCACTTCGGACCAGTCGCGCCGCCAGACGAACCAGGCATTGCGCTGCGGCGGGCTGCCCTCGCCCGTGAAGTCCAGCTTCCAGCGCATCAGGTAGCAGTAGGAGAACGGCGACGCCTCCAGCAACTCGCCCAGCCCGTTCGCCCGCGCGGCTGGCCAGTCCCACGACAGCAGCAAGGCCATGTAAGACCAGCCCGGCATATCCAGCGCATGGCGCAGCCACCGGCCGCGCCCATCGCGGGCGTTGATCAGATTGTAGGGCGGATTCGTGATGATCGCCCGCGCCGGGCTTTCGCTGACATCGAAGTAATCGCGCACTCCGGCATCCGGGCAGCCACGATCCACGATATCCGTTGCCACCACGCGCAGCCCCGCCTCGCGCAGCGGCATCACCAGCGCACCATCTCCACAGGCAGATTCCCAGACCGATCCGCAAGATCGGATCACCTCCCCATCATGGGCCAGCAGGCCCCGAATGGCCTCTGGCTGGCCGGTCGGGTAAAAGTCGTGATCGCGCCGCACATCCGGCGCCCGCGCCTCGGGCAGATCCATCAGGGCAGCCTGCCGCGCATCAGGGCGGCGTCCGCCCTGTATCGCCCGAAACAGCGGCTTCGCACTGAGCGCTGCCATCACACCGCCCCCATGCAGATGCGGCCCGGGCGGAACAACCCGGGCCGCTGCACCAGCCCCGCAAGGGCCTGCCGGGAAAGCGCCCGACGCGCACCCGCGGGCCATCCCGCGAATTTCGCCCCGTGGACGCTGACGGGGCACGAACCGCACCCCGCCAACGCTCCAACAAGAGGCGGGCACGCCATCGCCAGCAGCCGCCGTGCCCCGGTGCGGCGCCGGGAGGATCTGGGGGCCCGGCCTTGTGCTGACGTGTGGGAAGAAAAGGCGGGCGGCGCGACGCCGCCCGAGTTTGCCACCTCGACAGAGACAGAGGGGTCGAGGCAGCCGCCCCTCAAGGGAGACGGGCGAACAGCGAAAATTGAGATTGTGGGACTATATATCCGCAAGACGTCAAAGGACTCGCCCAACTGATTGTGCAGGCATACCATTTGTGGTGCAGGGGCGATTCGCTCAATCAAACCGCCCCCGCGGCGAAGCCGCGCCGTCCACATCCGCACGGCACCACCAGCGCCAGAACAGGTTCCCGCCTGCCTGCCGCACATAGCCATGAAGGAGTGAAACCCATGGCCATGATCCGCCACCCCATCACCGGGGTGGAAATCAACGAAATCAGCATCACGCGCCCGCGAAACCTGACCGAAGATGAAGCTCGAACTGCGCGCATTCTGCGCGCTGAAGGGCACAAGGTGCAGGACATCGCGGCAATGCTGGGCACCAATCAGGGTCGCGTCCACGCCGCCCTTGGCAGCGTACCTGCTGCTGGAGACGATCAAGCCTCGCTGATCTGAGCGAAGCCAATGACAATAGCCCATGGGAGACAGGCGTGGTGAATGGCGGTGGGGGAAACCTGCCGCCATTTGCGTTTCAGGCCACATCGCCGTCCCCCGTGAATTCCTCGGGCCACATCCGCATGGCCATCATCACCTTGTCGCCGGTCGGACAGCTGAAACCGTCGAACCAGTTGCATGCCGTCTGAAACGTGACATCAAACACCACCGCACATTCTTCGCGGCTGGCACAGCGCCGCCCCACCAGATCGGCCCAGAACACCGTCGCCGCATGGCGCGTGATGACCGGCGGCACGCTGACCCGCCGCGCCGCCGCCGCACTCCTGCCCCGGCCCGCGTGGTCAAAACCATTGGCATGGGACATTTGACCCCGGCGCGGGGCAAGGTCAGCAGGTGCGATTTTGCGGAGTGGTGACGATGACATCAGGCGACATCCTTTTCGGGGTCTTCCGCCCCGGTGGGCGGATTCTCGGCCATGTAGGCATAGATGCGGTCACCCACGGCATAGGTCGGGCTGGAGGCGCCAGCCTTCCATGCCTCCCAGACGCCCCAGCCAGCGCCATAAGCGGCGCGCAGCACCGCCTGCGGCTTGCGGCCAACGGCCAACGCGTAGGCTTCGATATCACGGATGAGCTTTTCCATGGGCTCATTCATGGGATTGTTTTCTCATCACGTCAAGAGACAACATTCCCATTCATTGTCGCGCGCCGCGTGGGATAATGATCCCATGAACAACAAAGAGCCCGACAAGTTCGTCGAGGGGTTGCGTCGCTACTTCGACGAAAACCCAGACGTAAAGCCCGCGACAGTAGGCGTCCGCGCCGGCCTGAGCCAATGGGCCATAGCGAAGATGCTCAGTGGCGCCACCAAGTCACCGAAGCATCAAACCGCTGAAAAGATTGCCAAAGCCATAGGCATGTCAGTCGAAGAAGTTGCCGGGCAGTCCTTCGATACCGCTGATCTCTCGGTGGAGATTACGACCACACCACTTATCGACGTCTGGAACGTTGCTGCCAGCGCGGGCGACGGGCTGATTGCACCGGACCAAGAAATCGTGACCGAACGACTGGCCTTTCCGCCGGATTTTCTGGCGCGCCTGACCAAGACGCATCCCCGCCACCTGGCGATTATCGGGGTGAAGGGCGACAGCATGGCACCGACGCTGAACGATGATGATATCGTCATGCTCGATACCACCAAATGCAATCTGGACTGGGATGGCATCTTTGTCCTGCGCTTCGGCGATGCCCTGCACGTCAAGCGCGTGTCGCGCGGGCGCGGCGACATGATCCAGATCATCTCGGACAACCAGAACTACCGGACACAGGAACTTCCAAAGGATGAAGTGCACCCTGTGGGTCGGGTGATCTGGTTTGGAAAGAAGGCATAGTGGCGTGGCAAAGTGCTTAGATTGTGGCGGAAAATTTTGGAACCTTGACCTGAAATTTGGCCTTTGTGCTGCCTGCCTCGATAAACAGAACGAGGCAAAGAAGCTGCTACCCAGCGCGGCGGAATTAGCCGAGGTCAGCGAAGCTCTACGAAAGCAGATTGATGCCATTCTACTGACGGCAGAAGTTGCATCTGACAGCCTGAGAATTGAGAAGCGCTTAGGCTTCATCACCGCTGAGTGCGCCTACGGTATGCACCTGTTCAAAGACTTGTTTATCGAGGTTCGGGACATGGTAGGCGGGCGCAGCCGATCTATCGAGAAGACCCTTGCCGATGCCCGCGAAACAGCCCTGTCCGAACTGCGCGTTCGCGCTCATGGTCTGGGCGCGAATGCGGTGATCGCAATAGATCTCGATTACAGCGAGTTTGGCCGGAGCATGTTGCTGGTAGTCGCAAGCGGAACCGCCGTAAGACTGGAGGAATAGAATGATGCGAGCGCAGCTGCTGTGTCTATTGCTTAGCCTTGGGACAACTCCATCCGTCGCACAAGCTGACTTTCAAACACTCATCTGTGAAAATCCGCGACAGGAATATGTCGTCAAATACGATCTAGCTACAAAGCAGGTTCTTGCGAGCGAAACCGCCTATCGGGTTCTGGCTGTTGAGCAAGCTGGCGAAAGGCTGGTTATGGTCGGCCTGACTACGGGAGACGGCCCGACCTTCCGGCTTCAAATAAGGCCCTACAAGAAAATCGAGTTCTTTTCGGATAGCCAGCTTATTCAGACAGATGGCTGCCGTGCGCCCTAGCTCACTCTCATCGCGCCACTTTGGAGCCACACCTCCAAACCGGCGGTACAGAGATGCGGGGTGATTCTGACATGGGCTAATCCCGTGTCGGCATCGCTATGGGATTACTTTCTCACCCCATCTTGACATGGGATTACATTCCCATCATCTTGCCTTCATCCAACGATGGAGGCCCCCTTGCCAAACGACCAGTTCCCCCCCGACCTCATCGCGCAATCGCGCCACCTGATCACCAACAGCCATATTTACCTGCACCTGCCCGCCGATGAGCGGCGCGAGCTGCTGGTGACGGCATGGGATGTGCTGATCTCCGACCGCCGTCGCCGCCTCGGCCGCCGCCCGGTCCTGCATTGCGGCACCACCACGCCGGGGGATGCGGCATGAACGGACTTCCCGCCAATCTCAAGCGCGATGCGGTGGCGAGATGCGCCAGCGAAATCATCGCTTACACAGGTGCATGGCGTTTTCACAAACGCATGGATCGCTGCGGCCTTTTCGAAACCAGCGATCAATGGGCGCAGAATGCGATACTGACACAGGTTCGGGATCTGGCCGCGATCTTTGGCTATCGGCTTGAGCGCATCGACGGCACGGTAGTTCCCGTCACCCCCGGCATCCTGCCCGGCACCACGGTCGGGGCACCCCATGATTGAGGGTCGCCACCCGCGCCGGGACGAGGGCTATGCGCCCATCGGCACCACCACGCACCCGGCACTGCACCGGCTGCGCACGGCATGGGCCTATGCCCGCGAAACCAGCCCGGCGGTCGAGGCGATCAACAGCGCCTGCCCCGGCCTGCGCGCCGTGCCGGTCTGCGAGGGTACTTGGGTCTTGCAGGGCCCCACGCCCACCGGCGGCTCGGTCCACGCCTGCATCACGATCTTCGACCAGCTGACCGTGATCCGGGTCGAGGACGGCAAGCCCTATGAGCATCACCTGATCAACCTGCCTGACCCGCTCCGCACCGCCCGCCCGGCGGTCGCCTGAGAGGCTCCGGTGCGGGGCGGCGCGCCGCCCCCATCCCGAACCCCTCCACATCACCGAAGGCTAGCCGATGAAAGCGCCTCAAATCCATTTGAACACCGCCGCCGCCCGCGCCGACCAGATGTCGCAGATCCTGCATTTCGCGGCGACCGTCGCGCTGGTGCTGACCATGACCGGCGGCGCGCTGGTAATCGCCCGCGCCGCCATCGCCAACGCCATCGGCATGCCCGCCGTGCTGGATCAGGCCGCCGAACGCGGGGGGATGTGATCATGGATGGCGATGTCCGCGTGACGATCAGCACCGGCGACGGGACGGCCAGCGCAGTCACCTCGCTCTCGCGGCTGGTGAAGCTTGGCGACGATATGCGCCAGAAGCAGGGCCGCCCGCCGATGAAGGAAACCCCGGAGGACAAGCAGGTGAAACAGGACGCCTATGCCGTGACGGCGGACGAGCTGCGCCAGTTCGTCGAGCGCGTCGAGCATCTGGAGCAGGAGAAGAAGGACATCCTCGACCAGATCAAGGAGGTCTATGCCGAGGCGAAGGGCCGGGGCTACGACACCAAAGCACTGCGCACGCTGATCGCCCACCGCAAGAAGGACAAGGATCAGTTGGCCGAAGAACAGGCCGTCCTCGACATCTACAAGCAAGCCCTGGGCATGGAGTGACGGCATGTCTGATATCATCACCGTCCACATCAGCCCGTATATCGCGGCACAGGGCACCGCAGAGGAACTCGCCGCGATGGGCGTGCAGGTCGATCCGCCGCAGCCCTGCGATGCCTGCCGGGGATGGGGCACGATCCGTCCGGCGCGCGGCTTCCCATGCGGCTGCGATGACGTCGATTGCAGCAAGTGCGATGGCACAGGTGAGGTGCGGCATGGCTGACCCTCTCCGCGTCCTGAGCGGCTGGCTTTCATGTGGCGCAGCCTTGAAGATGGCGCCGCCCTGTTTTCGGCGTGCTGGAATGCACCGATTGACCGGATCGCGGTCGAGAACCCCGTGATGCACCGCCACGCGAAAGAGCGGATCATCGGATTTCAGCCGCATGCGCAGAGCGTCCAGCCTTGGCACTTCGGAACGACCGAAGACGGCCCCGACAACGTGAAGAAGCGTATTTGTCTGTGGCTGCGCGGCCTGCCGCAGCTGATGCGCACCGGCACGCTGGACGGGTCAACTGCCCGCCCGGAAATTCATGAGGCTACCCCGAGCGAAGATCGCGCCGCAGATCGTGCGCGGTTCTTCCCCGGCATCGCCGCAGCGATGGCGGAGCAATGGGGCGGATATGCGACCGAAGAAATCAGGAGGTCCGCATGACACGATGGGCTGAACCTGAATACCCGTCGGATCGCCGCGTGCTCATGTCCGGTCGGCTGAAAGTCGGCGCGGTGTTTCCTCCTGTCGGCACGCCGCGCGACAGCCTGCCATGGGTCTGGCGGCTGTGGGTCACCGGATCAACGATGTCACGGGATGGCCGCGCCAAGACCGAGCTTGCGGCAAAGACCGCCCTTCTGTCGGCGTGGCGGGAGTTCCTGACCTCGGCAGGTTTGCAGGAAATGGAGGGCTGACACATGGGAAGACATGAAACCATCCGCCCGCCATTCACGCCGGAAACCCTTGCAGAAAGGTGGGGCGTAACCGCAAATGCTGTGCGCAAGAAATGCGCGTCCGGCGAGCTGGAGCATTTCCGGTTCGGCAAACTTTACCGCATCCCGGCCCGCGTTGTTGAGGAGATTGAACAGTGCCAGACATCAGCATCGGCAGGCTCAGAGGCGGATACTGTGTCTTCTGGACAGGCACCGATGGCAAGAGAGCGCGGCATCAGCTTAAGGCACGCACCCGAGCGGAAGCGGAAGCCGAGGCCATTGACGTCTATCGGCTGAAGCACTTCGCCCAGGCGCAAACCGGGGCAACTGTGGCAGAGCTTTGGGATGAATACCGGCGCGATCTGGGCGACAAGCCCACTGCCAAGACCATGGGCTACACCGGCAAAGCGGTTTTGGTTCACTTCGGCCATTACCGCCCGGACCAGATCACGACCGAACTTTGCCGCACCTATGCCCGCGCCCGTATGGCGGCAGGAATTTCGCAAGGTGCGGTGCATACCGAGTTGGGACATCTGCGCAGCACGATGACATGGGCAGAGCGAAACCGGATGATCGAGGCCGCGCCGCATATCGAACGGCCAGCCAAGCCGACACCGAAAGAGCGGTTCATCAGGAAAGATGAAGTGGCGCGGCTGATCGACCATGCCGAGGCCCCGCATATCGCACTGGCCATTCACCTGCTGTTCGCAACGGCAGGGCGGGTTTCGGCCGTGCTGCAACTGACCTGGGATCGCGTCGATATGGAACGCGGGGTGATCAACCTGCGGCTGGACGACGCCCGGACGCGGAAAGGCCGCGCCATCGTCCCGATCAACCGGGGCCTGCTGGCGGCGCTTCAGACCGCACGGGATGCAGCTCTGTCAGACCATGTTGTCGAATGGGGTGGCAAGCCGGTCGCCAGCATACGCAAGGGTTTCGAGGCCGCAGTGAAACGCGCCGGCCTCGCAGATGTTACGCTGCACACCATCCGGCATTCGGCCGCCGTCGCCATGGTTTCGTCCGGCATCCCGATCACCCAGGTCGCGCAGTATCTGGGCCATAGCAACACTACCATTACCTATTCGACCTATGGCCGGTTTGCCCCGGATCATCTGGCCGACGCTGCGGAAGTGCTGGATTTTACACAATTGAGGGTAATCAAATGATGCAAGTCGTTTCCGAAAGTAGCGAGGCTGACATCAAACGGCACGGCGCCGAAGTTGAGATCAAGATGGCATGGCGAAGACTTACAGCCAATGTGCTAAGGATTGCGGCTGGCGCGGGCAAGCCTAATCTAGTTTTGGACCAGATGGCAGACTACGCCAAAGCTACACGAGATTATGAAGCCGCCACCGGATCGCCATTTCGTGCCGAAGACCACCTAGCGCGGTATGCGAATGCTGACGTTGCGCTCTTGGAGTATCGCGATTGGGTAGATCCATCGAGCATGCAAACAAGTGACCACTACGCAGAACGCAAGATCATCAACGGTGCCATGCGCGTCCATGCAGGATACCTGCTAGACCAACTTACTCAGGTCTCTACAGGAGAAAGTATGATGTCAGAAGGCGTCATGGAAAAACACTTGGGTCGAAAGTAGGTTCAATGAACTCAGGGACACTTCGCAAAAGCAGAAAAGCCCCGGAAATTTCCGAGGCTTTTCAAGCTATTGATGGTGGGCGATAACGGATTTGAACCGCTGACATCTTCGATGTGAACGAAGCGCTCTACCGCTGAGCTAATCGCCCGATAGGCCGGTGTTTAGCCTCAGTCTTCGGCCTCTGCAACCCCCTCTGTCACATCTTTTTTGTCCGAAGTTTTTCCACCGCCGCGCTTGAGTTTGATCACGATCATCTCGTCACCGGCCGTGCCCTTCTGGCGGCCGATCTTGGCCTTGCCCAGCGGCGGCAGGTTCAGATCCTGCCCCTGCGACAGCGCCTCGCCGATCCGGGCCAGAGCGGCCTCCACGACGCTTTTCACCACCGGCTTCTTCGCGCCCGTCGCGGCGGCAACCTCGGCCACAAGGCGCTGCACTTTCAGCGTCTCACCCGCGGGCCTGGCAGCGGGCGCAGCCGTGGTCACCGCATCAGGCGCGGCAGTTTCAGCGGCCGCCCTGGGGGCTGCCTTTGCCTTCGCGACGGCGGCGGGCTTGCGTGTCGCGGTGCCGGTGCTCTTGGTGCGTTTGGGTGCCGCCTTGGCAGCGTCAGAGGGTTTCGTGGCCATATTTTCCCCATGGACTCGACTTGTGCCGCGACAATAGGGCAGAATTTCTGTTCTGGAAACATGTGGCAGGAACCGTTCGCCACAAGGCAACAATATTGCCAGAAGAAAGGGCGCGGTTTCCCGCGCCCTTTTGGGTTCAGTGGGCAACCTGCCCGGTCTGCGGCCCGGCCTTGGCGGCCGCTGCGGCAGCGGCAGCCTCCTCGGCGGCCTCGTCCCATTCCACCGGCTCGGGTGCACGCACCAGCGCCTGTGCCAGGACCTCGCGCACATGGGTCACGGGAATGATCTTGAGCCCTTCCTTCACATTGTCAGGAATCTCGGCCAGATCCTTCTCGTTCTCCTCGGGGATCAGCACGGTCTTGATGCCGCCCCTGAGCGCCGCCAGCAGTTTCTCCTTCAGACCCCCGATGGCGCTGGCATTGCCGCGCAGCGTCACCTCGCCGGTCATCGCGATGTCCTTGCGGACCGGGATGCCGGTCAGGACCGAGACGATGGCCGTCACCATGGCCAGACCGGCCGAAGGCCCGTCTTTCGGCGTGGCACCGTCAGGAACGTGAACGTGGATGTCGAGCGATTCGAACTTCGGCGGCTTCACCCCGATATCGGGGCTGATCGAGCGCACATAGCTCGACGCCGCGTCGATCGATTCCTTCATCACATCGCCCAGTTTCCCGGTCGTCTTCATCCGGCCCTTGCCCGGCAGCTTCAGCGCCTCGATCTGCAACAGATCGCCGCCCACGCTGGTCCAGGCCAGACCCGTCACCACGCCGACCTGATCTTCCTTCTCGGCCAGACCATAGCGGAAACGCTGCACGCCCAGATACTCACCCACCTTCTCGGGCGTCACCTCGACGGTTTTCGTCTTCTTCTTGAGAATGTCGGTCACCGCCTTGCGGGCAAGTTTCGCGATCTCGCGCTCAAGGTTCCGCACCCCGGCCTCGCGGGTGTAGTAGCGGATCACGTCATTCAGCGCGTCGTCCGAAATGCTGAACTCGCCCTTCTTCAGACCGTTCGCCTCCACCTGCTTGGGCAGCAGGTGCTGGCGCGCGATCTCGCGCTTTTCATCCTCAGTGTAGCCGGCCAGAGAAATGATCTCCATCCGGTCCAGCAGCGGCCCCGGCATGTTGTAGCTGTTGGCCGTGGTCAGGAACATCACGTTGGACAGGTCGTATTCCACCTCAAGATAGTGGTCGACGAAGGTCGCGTTCTGTTCCGGGTCCAGCACCTCCAGCATGGCCGACGCCGGATCACCCCGGAAATCCTGGCCCATCTTGTCGATTTCATCGAGCAGGATCAGCGGGTTGGTCGTCTTGGCCTTTTTCAGCGCCTGGATGATCTTGCCGGGCATCGAGCCGATATAAGTGCGCCGGTGACCGCGGATTTCCGATTCGTCGCGCACCCCGCCAAGGGAAATGCGGATGAACTCGCGCCCCGTCGCCTTGGCGACCGAACGCCCCAGCGAGGTCTTGCCGACGCCGGGCGGGCCGACGAGGCACAGAATCGGGCCTTTCAGCTTGGTCGAGCGCGCCTGCACCGCCAGATATTCGACGATACGTTCCTTGACCTTCTCAAGCCCGTAGTGGTCGGCATCCAGCACCTTCTGGGCGGCGCCCAGATCCTTCTTGACGCGCGACTTCACGCCCCACGGCACGCCCAGGAGCCAATCGAGGTAGTTGCGCACCACCGTCGCCTCGGCGCTCATCGGGCTCATGGACTTCAGTTTCTTCAGCTCGCCCTCGGCCTTTTCGCGCGCCTCTTTCGACAGTTCGGTCTTGCGGATGCGTTCTTCCAGCTCGTTCAGCTCGTTCTGGCCGTCCTCGCCGTCGCCCAGCTCCTTCTGAATGGCCTTCATCTGCTCATTGAGATAGTATTCGCGCTGCGTGCGCTCCATCTGGCTCTTCACGCGGGACTTGATCTTCTTCTCCACTTGCAAGACCGACATTTCGCCCTGCATGTGGCCATAGACCTTCTCCATCCGCTCACCCACGTCGAGCGTTTCCAGAAGCTCCTGCTTCTGGGCGACCGGAACCCCCAAGTGCCCGGCGACAAGGTCAGCCAGACGCGCAGGTTCGCGGGTATCCGAAACGGCGGCCAGCGCCTCTTCGGGGATGTTCTTCTTGATCTTGGCGTAGCGTTCGAATTCCTCGGCCACGGCACGCAGCAGAGCCTCCACCACGTCGATGTCGCCGGGGGTTTCCTCCAGCGGTGCGATGCGGGCCTCGAAGAACGAGTCGTTCGTCAGGAATTCGGTGATGCGCACCCGCGTCTTGCCCTCGACCAGCACCTTCACGGTGCCATCGGGCAGCTTGAGCAGTTGCAGCACATTCGCCAGCACGCCGGTGCGGTAGATGCCTTCCGCGCTGGGGTCGTCAATTGTCGGGTCCATCTGGCTGGACAGCAGGATCTGGCGGTCTTCGGCCATCACCTCTTCCAGCGCACGCACCGACTTGTCCCGTCCGACGAACAGCGGCACGATCATATGCGGGAACACCACGATGTCGCGCAGCGGCAGGACCGGGAAGCTTTGCGTGTGAATATCGCTCATGCGCGTTTCCTTCCTCTGGCAGGAAGACCCCGGCCCCGACCATCGGCAGCCCTGGCTTCCCCCTCTGGCCTCCATATCTGGGGGGCTGTCATGGAACTGTCAACCACGGTGCCGGTAACATTGGCCGGATCGGTGCCGTTGTGGGGCGACCCGATGCGGGCACCGGAGCGGGTTTACAGCGGGTCGATATCGCCTTCGGCACGCCGGGCGTGGAAATCGGCGACAAAAGCGGCCATCCGGCCTTCGGCAATGGCATCGCGCAGGCCCTGCATCAGCTCCTGATAATAATGCAGGTTGTGCCAGGTCAGCAGCATGCCGGAAATCATCTCGCCCGCGCGGAAAACATGGTGCAGATAGGCCCGGCTGTAGCTGCGGCAGGCCGGACAGGTGCAGTTTTCGTCGAGCGGGCGCGGATCATCCTGATGGCGGGCATTCTTGATATTGACCTGCCCGCGCCGGGTCCAGGCCTGACCTGTACGGCCAGAGCGGGAGGGCAGCACGCAATCCATCATGTCGATGCCACGTTCCACCGCCCCCACGATGTCATCGGGCTTGCCCACGCCCATCAGATAGCGCGGCTTGTCCTCGGGCAGATAGCCCGGCGCATAGTCCAGAACACCGAACATCGCCTCCTGCCCCTCGCCCACGGCAAGGCCACCCACAGCATAGCCGTCAAAGCCGATGGATTTCAGCGCCGCAGCGCTTTCCTCGCGCAGTTCGGGCGTCACGCCCCCCTGCATGATGCCGAACAGCGCATGGCCCGGCCGGTCACCGAAAGCGTCGCGCGAGCGCTGCGCCCACCGCATCGAGAGGCGCATGGATTTCGCCACCTCGTCCTCGGTCGCGGGCAGCGCCGGGCATTCGTCAAAACACATCACGATGTCCGAGCCGAGCAGGCGCTGGATTTCCATGCTGCGTTCCGGTGTCAGCATGTGTTTGGAACCATCGACATGGCTGGAGAAGCGCACGCCCTCTTCGGTCAGCTTGCGCAGGCTGGCGAGGCTCATCACCTGAAAGCCGCCGGAATCCGTCAGAATCGGGCGGTCCCAGTTCATGAACTTGTGCAAGCCCCCCAGACGCGCGATGCGTTCGGCGGTGGGGCGCAGCATCAGATGGTAGGTGTTGCCCAGAAGAATGTCGGCCCCTGTCGCGCGCACCGATTCCGGCAGCATGGCCTTCACCGTTGCTGCGGTGCCGACCGGCATGAAGGCGGGGGTGCGGATCTCGCCGCGTGGGGTGGAGATCACGCCGGTGCGGGCGCGGCCATCGGTGGCGTGCAGCTGAAAGCCGAATCTTTGCGTCATGGTCCTGTCCTTCGGTCCGGCGCGCTTGATGCCGGGAAATGCGGCAAAAGCCAAGCCTGACGCGGGGTGTCGGCCGGATCGGGGGCCAGCCCCCATCGCGCGTGCCGCGCGATTCCCCCGGGATATTTGCGGACAGAAAATGATCCGGGTCAGCTTTGCCCGTGATAGAGGCGGTTGTAGGCGGAGGGGGCGTAGCCCTCGGTCGAGGTTTCGCGGTGCCCGGCCTGCGCGAGCCATGCAGCAGCGGGTTCGACACCCCAGCCGGGGGCGTCGGTGACTTCGATCTGACCGTCGGTGACGCGGAAGGGATCGCCCTCGAACAGCCCGCGTTGCCACGGGTAGTAATCATCGCCCTCAATGGAAAATTCGAGGTATTTCCCGGCATTGGGCACTGCACGCAACAGATGCGCGGTGGCGATGGTGACCAGCGACAGGTTCGCGGCATGGGGTGTGCAGGGCAGGCCCACGTGGGCGGCCATCCGCGCGACATCGAGCGTGCGGGTGAGGCCGCCAAGATACAGGATGTCCGGCTGCACCACATCCACCGCCGGAGCTGCGACGATGCGCTGCCACTGGGCCATGTCGCAATCCTGCTCGCCGCCGGTCACGTCGATCTCCAGCGCCTCGGTCACCGCGCGAGTGGCGTCGATATCCCACCAGGCAACGGGCTCCTCGTAATGGGCGACGCCATTATCTTCCAGCCTGCGGCCCACTTCGATGGCGCGCGGCAGGCTGAAGCCGGAATTGGCATCGACCAGCATATCAATACCCTGCCCCAGACGCGCTGCGACGGTGGGGATGATGACCTCGGTCCGCCCCTCCCACTGGTCACGGTCAGCACCGCATTCCGCGCCGATGCGCCATTTCGCGGCGGTGAAGCCCTGTTCGCCACAAAGACGCGCCAGACGTTCCGCCTCCAGATCCGGCTGGATGTCGCGGCGCATGGAACTGGCGTAAAGCCGCACCCTGCCCGGCCGCCCGCCGATCAGCGCCGCCACCGGCTGTTCCGCCACCCGCCCCCGCAGATCCCAGAGCGCGGTATCCAGCCCCGCCAGCGCGCGTTGCAGATAGCTGCCGGGGTATTTGTGTTCCATCGTCAGGATGTGGGTGCCAAGTTCAGCCGCCTCGGCCACCGGCCAGCCAAGCGCCCAGGGCGCGATCTGGCGGTGGAAGATCGCGGCAGTGATGTCGGCGTTATAGGGCGCGCATTGCCCCCAGCCGAAAGAGCCATCCTGCGCGGTCACCCGCACGAAACAGACGAATTCGTTGGAAAAGGTTTCCAGCCGGGCGATGGTGAGCATCTTCCCCTCCACAGGCGCGTCGGGGCCAGCATGCGCGAGGCGCGCGGGCTTGCCTAGAGCGTTTCGGGAAAATCTGGCCTGTCCCCGCCCTCAAAAGAAAGGCCCGGCGCGAGGCCGGACCAGTCAGGGGTTAGGGCAAGATCAGCGAATGCCGGCCTTTTCCAGACGCGGCAGAACCTCGTCGCGGAAATAGGGGAATTCCTTGATGTAATCGACGAAGCTGAGCGTGGTGCCTGCAAAGCCCGTTTCGTGCAGCTTCACGATGCCTGCCGCCACCTGATCGGGGGTTCCGACCAGCGGGAAGCCACCATGGCCCATGGCAAACAGGTGCTTGATCTGCGCCAGCAGGTCATGCGGGAAGCTGTGGGCATGGGCGAATTGCAGGTTCACCAGATTGTCCACGGCTTCCTTGTCGCAATTCTCGACCGCCGTGTAATGCAGCCAGTCCTGCGCTTCCTTCTCGGTCGGGCGGCAGATCACATGGCTGAAGGTCAGCACCTCGACCTTGCGGCCCTTGGCGGCGGCCTGCGCCTTCAAATCGGCAATTTCGCCCTTTGACCGCTCAAGGTCGATGGCCGGGGTGAACAGGAAATCGGCGTTGTCGGTGGCGAAGGCGCGGCCTTGCGGGCTGCCCGCCGCATTGAGAATCGGCACAGAACCGCGCTGCGGCTTCGGATCGCCCTTCACGCGCTTTGCCTTGAAATACTTGCCGTTCCAGTCGAAATGCTCATCCGAGGACCAGAGCTTCTTCACCAGATCGAACCATTCCTGCGCATAGCCGTAGCGGGTTTCGTGATCGTCGGGCAGGTCCAGACCCAGCGCCTCGTATTCCGGCTTGTTCCAGCCCGCGACGATATTCAGCCCGGCGCGTCCATGGCCGATCTGGTCGATGGTGGCGATCTGTTTCGCCACGACGACCGGATGGTTGGCGGTGGTGTGGATGGTGGAAAAGACGGCGATGTTCTTCGTCGAGGCCAGCAGACCCGCCGCCCAGGTCATCGTTTCCAGCACGCCACCGTGAAAATCGGTCTCGCCGCCGTAGCCGATCCAGCGGGCGATGGGCAGCATGAAGTCGATGCCGGCGGCATCGAGCATCTTCGCCAGTTCAAGATTGTTGTCCCAGGAATTGTCCCAGCGTTCGGCAATCTTCGTCGGCGTCATGCCCGACGAGCAGTTGGTCGAGAAAGTGCCAAGGCGAAAGCGATCGCCCGAGAGCATCGGGTGTTGCGGCATGTCAGCGGTTCCTGTTGGTTTAGGATTTATTTTATGATTGAAAGTCTATCTTAAAATCGCATTGCGTCAACGGTTTTGCCGCCCCATGCTGCGGCTATGAATGACGGAAAACCAATGGCGAAGAAAACCCTTCAAACTCAAAGCGATGACGCCGACACCCGCCTGGACCTGCGCTGGCACCTTGCCGCCAGCGCCGCCGAAGTCGATGCGACCGAGCTGGAGTTTGCCCTGATGCGCGCCTTCGAGGGATTCGGGCGCTGGCAGTCGGAATGCCTCGCCTCGGTCTGCGACGTGGCGGCAACCAGGCCGGAAAACGCCATGCTGCACATCATCCGCATGAATGACCGGCCCAAAAGTCTGAAGGACCTCGCCCGGCTGATGAACCGCGACGACGTGCCGAACATGCAATATTCGCTGCGCAAGCTGATCGGCGCCGGTCTGGTGGAGCGCAAGGGCTCGGGCCGTGCGGGCGTCACCTACGAGGTGACGGACCAGGGCCGCCGGGTGACAGATGATTACGGCACGCTGCGCCGCCGTCTGCTGATCGAGGCGATCGGCAATGTGCCGGGATTCGCCGCCCGTCTGGCCGAAGCCGCGCGCACGCTGAACCTGCTGTCAGGCATCTATGAGGAAGCCGCGCGGGCTGCCGCCACCCACCGGCACTGAAACCGGCATAGAAAAGGCCCGCCGGGTTTCCCCGACGGACCTGTTCATGATCCCGAAAAGATCAGAGCTTGGCAGCAACCGCTTCCCAGTTGACCAGCTTGTCAAGGAAGTTGGTCAGATAGGCCGGGCGCTTGTTGCGGAAGTCGATGTAGTAGGAATGTTCCCACACGTCGCAGCCCAGCAGCGCGGTCTGGCCGAAGCAAAGCGGGTTCACGCCATTCTCGGTCTTGGTGACCTTCAGCGACCCGTCCTTGTCCTTCACCAGCCAGGCCCAGCCCGAGCCGAACTGGCCCGCGCCGGCGGCGGCGAAGTCTTCCTTGAACTTGGCAACCGAGCCGAAAGCCTCGGTCAGCGCCTTTTCCAGATCGCCGGGGATCTTCTTGTCTTCGCCCGGACCCATCACTTCCCAGAACAGGTTGTGGTTCCAGTGCTGCGAGGCATTGTTGAAGATGCCGTTCTGCGCCACGGCGCCCGCCTGATAGGTGCCCTTCACGATGTCTTCGAGCGATTTCGATTCCCACTCGGTGCCGGCGATCAGCTTGTTGCCGTTGTCGACATAAGCTTTGTGGTGCAGGTCGTGGTGGTACTCCAGCGTCTCTTTCGACATGCCGAGCGCGGCCAGCGCGTCATGGGCATAGGGAAGATCGGGAAGCGTGAAAGCCATGGGAGTCACTCCTGTTCGAGAAGATTGCCGTCGGGGCCAATAAGGCCCCCCAAAGGAACAAGGTCAAGGGGCACCTCCCGGTTCCCGACAAAAACCCTGTCCTTCATCCGGCGGGAGGGCGGATCACTTCTTGCGCTTCTTCGGCGCGTCCGCGCGAACCTCGCACTTGCCGCGCGAGGTAAAGCGATTGTCAAAGCCCCGCGGAATCACGGAAAGGCGAATTTCATTGGTCGCCTTGATGAGCGTTCCGGTAAAGGCAAGGCTGGCGTTGCGGGCATTCCGTCCCTTGGCGCCACGCACTTCCCATTTGAACGTGGCCTGACGGTCATCGTCCTGCGTGACCTTGGCACTCACCGAACCGCCGGTGACCTTTTGGGTAAGCCCGTCGGCCACCACCGCCACACCTGTTCCCGGAACCATCTGGATGATCATGTCCGGCGGAATGGGAGAGCCCTTGGTTTGCTTGCCAGTCGTGCAATAAACCGTCACCGGGTCCGCCGCATGCGCCCCCCCGGCAAAGCCGGAAATCAGGGCGACCGCGGCCGCAATACCGAATATTTTCCGCATGTTACTCTCCATATACCCTTGAAACAGTCATGCTTGGCCTGAAAGGAAGATTATTTCTTGCGTTTCTTCACAGGTTCGTCCTTCAGCACCTTACAGGTACCGCGCACATTGGTGGAATTGTCGTAACCACGCGGGGCACCAAACAGGGAGACCTTGCGGCGATCCTTGCTGAAGGTGGCGGTGTACATGATGGTACCCGTCCGGGCCGTTTTGCTCCCGCGCACACGCACATCCCAGGTGACGGTATCGCCATCCGCCTTCAGTTTGGCCGGGATCGGCTTCTTCCCGACAAAGTGCGCGATGACGCCATCGTAGACCTGCGCGCTGCCCTGCGCTTCATCCAGGATGAAAAGGATTTCCGGCATCACCCATTCGTAATTTGACACTTTCTGCGTGCAAATCAACGCCTGCGGCGCGGCCTGCGCCGCCCCTGCGGCCAGCAACATGACGCTCGCCGCAATACCAAACACGTTACGCATGACTTACTCCCAAGTCTGAAACACGGCACCACAGTCGCCCCGCCGTACGGGCGCCTCGCACCGGCGTGCCGGTGCAGAAGGACATCACTTCTTCGGGCGCTTGCCGGGCTTGTCGCGAACCACCTCGCAATGCCCACGATAGGAATAGCTGCCCGGATAGGCTTCGGGCACGATCGTCAGGCGCAGGCTGCCATCCTTGCGGCCGATCCTGGCCTCGTAGCGCAGATCGGACCGGGCGGAGCGGTTGTCACGCACGCCTTTCAGCGTCCAGCGCAGCACAAGATCTTTCGGCGTGTCACGCACCACCTGCGCCGTTACCCCTGAACCGCCGGTAACCGAATGGATCAGCGGGTCCATGGCCAGCACAACATTGTTGGCCGGATCGAACATGATCAACAGCGGGTTCTTGGCAAGGGCAAGCCGGTTTTTCGCCGTCACCTCGCAGCCATAGATCACGGGGGGTGTTGCGGCCCGGGCGTGATTTGCCTATAAGGCCGCGCAGAGGCTGATCATCAGCCCGGCAAAACGTCTTGAAAACAATCTGGTAACTCCGGGGCATACACGCGCCTACAACCTGTAGCGCATGAATGCCCCGGATCTGTCAACTGCAAAGTGAGCGGGTCAGAACAGCTCTGCGCCCTTGGTGGCGGAATGCGACAGAAGGCCCATCACATAGCCCGCGACCGAGCGGAAGCAGACGAGGCTGTAGCCCGTCTCATCCGCCCAGAAGGCGCCCGCCACCTGCGCCACGCGGGTCCGGCGCAACTCGCCCGGCGCCAGCGTCGCGTGATCAACCGGCGCGAGCTTCATCAGCACCTCGGCCGCCTGCGTGCCTTCGATGCGGAACACCGCGCGCGCGTCCGACACATCTACCGCCAGATGATGCTGTCCGGCCAGCTTTTCTGCCAGCGTGGCCAGCGCGGCTTTCACCTCGGTATAGGGTACGATCAGCAGATATTCGTCAGGGCTCATCCAGCCTGCGGCCTTGTCACCCGCCACCTCGATCCGGCGCTGCGCGGGAAGCGCGGTGCCGGTGACGGCGGTCACCGCCGCCGCCAGACCCGGCACATCGGGCTTGGCGCGCAGGGTGATCATGCCCAGCGGGCCGATTTCCCGGACAGAGGCGAAGCCGTCGAAGCGGGCACCGCCCAGGGCGCTTGCAACCTTAGACATTCTGCTTTTCCCCTTCCTTGTCGTAGAACACCGGGTCCACGATCTTCACCTGCATGGTCGAACCGTCGAGCTTCGTCATCTCGATGGTCTCGCCGAGCCGCGTCAGGCCCCCTTTCACCAGACCCATGGCAATGCCCTTGCCCAGCGTCGGCGAGAAATAGGTGGAGGTTACGCGGCCCTGCGTATTGCGCTGGCCATTGGCGTTGAAGCCTGGCGCCGGCGCGTAAGAGCCATCGGGGATGACCGATCCGTCCAGCGTTTCCAGACCCACCAGCTTCCAGCGGTCGGGATTGGCCAGATAGGGCCGTTCCTGCCCGCGCTTGCCCAGATAATCGGCCTTCTTCTTCGAAATCGCCCAGCCGAGGTTCAGGTCTTGCGGGATCACCGTGCCATCGGTTTCGTCGCCGATCATGATGAAGCCCTTTTCGGCGCGCAGGACGTGCAGCCCCTCGGTGCCATAAGGCATCATGCCGAACTCGGCCCCCGCCGCCAGCAGCGCATCCCAGAAGGCGCGGCCTTCGCTGGCCGGAACCGCGATCTCATAGGACAATTCGCCCGAGAACGAGATGCGATAGACCCGTGCGTTGAAGCCGCCCAGCGTGCCGTCGGCCCATTGCATGAAGGGCAAGGTCTCTTTCGAGACATCCATGCCGCCCAGCTTCTCCAGCACCTTGCGGGCGTTGGGTCCGACCACGGCGATCTGGGCATATTGCTCGGTGACATTGGCGGTATAGACTTGCCAATCCCACCATTCGCATTGCAGCCAGTCCTCCATCCAGGCGTGGATGCGATCCGACCCGCCCGAGGTGGTGTGGCAAAGCCAGGTGTCTTCGTCGATGCGCGCAACCACGCCGTCATCGGACAGGAAGCCCTGTTCGTTGCACATCAGGCCATAGCGGCATTTGCCCACCGGCAGGTTCGACATGACATTGGTATACAGCATGTCGAGGAACTTGCCTGCATCCGGCCCCTTGACGATGATCTTGCCAAGGGTCGAGGCATCCAGAAGGCCCACATTGGTGCGGGTGTTCTTCACCTCGCGGTGCACCGCCTGTTCATGGGTTTCGCCCGCGCGCGGATAGCAATAGGGGCGCTGCCACAGGCCGACGGGTTCCATATAGGCGTTCTGGGACAGGTGCCAGGCGTGGATCGGCGTCGTGCGCAGCGGCTGGAAGATCTCGCCCCGCGCCTCGCCCGCCAACGCGCCGATGGTCACGGGCGTATAGGGCGGGCGGAAGGTCGTGGTGCCAACCTGCGGCACCGGGGCCGACAGGCTGTCGGCCAGAACCGCCAGACCGTTGATATTGCTGAGCTTGCCCTGATCGGTTGCCATGCCCAGCGTGGTGTAACGCTTGGTATGTTCGACCGAGGTATAGCCCTCACGCGCGGCCAGTTGCACGTCGCTGACCTTGACGTCGTTCTGGTAATCCAGCCACATCTTCATGCGCAGATCGACCGGCGCACCCTGCGGCATGATCCAGACCGGCTCCATCGCCGCTTCCTGCGGGGCGGTGGCCACGGGGGCCATACCGCCACCAGCGGCGTCAGTGGCGTCCAGCAGCACATCGGCGGCTGACAGCGCCCCCGAGGCCGCACCAGCGGTCACCACCAGCGCAGCACCATCATGGTTCAGCGGCGGTCGGGCCTTGTCGGGGGCGAATTGCGCCTGCGCCTCGTCCCAGCGCAGCTTGCCGCCGCAATGGCTCCACAGGTGGACGACCGGCGACCAACCCCCCGACATGGCGACGGCATCACAGGCAATCTCTTCCAGAACCGAGCCTTGGCCGACCTGCGCGCAGATGGCGACGCCGGTGACGCGCTTGCCGCCCTTCACCTTGGCGATGGCCTTGCCCGCCTCGACCCGGATGCCCATGGCGCGGGCCTTCGCGGGCAGTTCACCCGTCACGCTGGCACGGGCGTCCAGCACCACCGGCACCTCCAGCCCCGCCTCTTTCAGCGCGATGGCGGTGCGATAGGCGTCATCATTGTTGGTCACGATCACAGTGCGGTCGCCGGGCGCGACGGCCCAGTTGATCAGGTAATCGCGCACCGCCGCCGCAAGCATGACGCCCGGAATGTCATTGCCCGCGAAGGACAGCGGGCGTTCGATGGCCCCGGTCGCCGCGATGATCTGTCCGGCGCGCAGACGCCACAGCCGGTGGCGCGGGCGCCCGTCGCCCGGCGTGTGATCAGCGACCTTCTCGTCGCAAAGCACATAGCCGTGGTCATAAGACCCCGCCGCCATGCAACGGGCGCGAAGCGTCACATTCTCCATGCTTTCAAGGGCCTGGACGGCGTTCTTCACCCAAGCCTCGGCGGGCTGGCCGTCAATCTCGACGCCATCGACCGGCGCGCGGCCGCCCCAATGGGCGGTCTGTTCCACCAGCCAGACGCGCTTGCCCGCCTTCGCCGCCGTCAGCGCCGCTTGCAGACCGGCAATCCCGCCGCCTACCACGAGGATGTCGCAGAAGGCATAGGCCTGTTCGTAACGGTCCGCGTCACGGTCCTTCGGCACCTGACCCAGACCCGCCGACTGGCGGACCACAGGTTCAAAGATGTGCTTCCACGCGAAGCGCGGGTGGATGAAGGTCTTGTAATAGAACCCGGCAGGCAGGAAGCGGCTGGCATAGTTGTTCACCACACCGACGTCGAATTCCAGGCTCGGCCAGTGGTTCTGCGAGGTGCAGGTCAGGCCATCGAACAGCTCGGTCGTGGTGGTGCGCTGGTTCGGCTCGAACCGGCCGCCCTGCCCCATGTTGACCAGCGCGTTCGGCTCTTCCGCGCCCGAGGCCACGATGCCGCGCGGACGGTGATATTTGAACGACCGGCCAACCAGCATCTGATCATTGGCCAGCAGCGCCGCGGCCAGCGTGTCGCCGCCAAAGCCCTTCAGGCGCTTGCCGTTGAAGGTGAATTCGCAAGGCGCCGTCCGGTCGATCAGACGGCCGCCCTTCGCAAGACGGGTGCTCATTTGGTGCCCTTCCAGTCCGGCCGCTTGGCCTTGATCTTCTCGACGATTTCGGCGGGCGGCTCGGTGGTCTGGGCGGAATAGGTACCGAAGACCTCCAGCGTCGCGGTGCAGCGCGCCGCGAGGAACCACTTGCCGCAGCCATAGGCATGGCGCCAGCGTTCAAAATGCACGCCCTTCGGGTTCTTGCGGGCGAACATGTAGGCTTCGAATTCCTCGCCGGTCGAACCGGGGCCGAAGCGTTTCAGATGCGCCTCGCCACCGGGCGAGAGTTCGGTTTCCTCGGCCTTCACGCCGCAATAGGGGCATTCAAGGATCAGCATGTGCGGGCCTCGTGTTTGCAGGAACCCCGGGGGCGCTGCCCCCGGACCCCCGGGATATTTTCAGACAGAAAATGACACATCAGTGCGCCACCCCGGCCGCCACCGACTCGTCGATGAACTGGCCTTCGCGGAAGCGCCACATGTTGAACTCGGCCGCGAGCGGGCCGGGTTCGCCCTTGGCCATCAGCTCGGCCATGGCCCAGCCGGAGCCGGGGATCGCCTTGAAGCCGCCGGTGCCCCAGCCGCAGTTGATGAAGCAGTTGCCGAGCGGGGTTTTCGAGATGATGGGCGAGCGGTCGCCGGTCATGTCTACGATACCGCCCCATTGCCGCAGCATCTTGAGCCGCGAAATCATCGGGAAGGTTTCGACCAGCGCGCGGAGTGTTTCCTCGATATGGTGGAAGCTGCCGCGCTGGGTGAAGTTGTTGAACCCGTCGGTGCCGCCGCCGATGACCATTTCGCCCTTGTCGGATTGCGACATGTAGCCGTGGACGGTGTTGGCCATGACCACCACATCCATGCAGGGCTTGATCGGTTCCGACACCAGCGCCTGAAGCGCGAGGCTTTCGACCGGCAGGCGGAAGCCCGCCATATCGGCCACCTGCCCCGAATGCCCGGCGACGACGATGCCGAGTTTCCGGGTGCCGATGAAGCCCTTGGTGGTTTCAACGCCCGTCACCTGCCCGTTTTCGGACCGGACGCCCGTGACCTCGCATTGCTGGATGATATCCATGCCCATGGCCGAACAGGCGCGGGCATAGCCCCAGGCCACGGCATCGTGCCGCGCCGTGCCGCCACGCGCCTGATAGAGCGCGCCGAGAACCGGGTAGCGCGGGCCGTCGATATTGATGATCGGCACCAGCTCCTTCACCTTTTCCGGCCCGATCCATTCGGTCTTGACGCCTTGCAGGTTGTTGGCGTGCACCGTGCGCAGGTAGCCGCGCACCTCATGATGGGTCTGCGCCAGCATCAGGAGGCCGCGCGGGCTGAACATCACGTTGTAGTTCAGATCCTGGCTCAGATCTTCGTAAAGGCTCAGCGCCTTGTTGTAGATCGCCGCCGACGGGTCCTGAAGATAGTTCGACCGGATGATGGTCGTATTCCGCCCGGTGTTGCCACCGCCCAGCCAGCCCTTTTCCAGAATCGCCACATTGGTGATCCCGTAGTTCTTGCCAAGATAATAGGCGGTGGCGAGGCCATGCCCCCCCGCACCGATGATAATGGCGTCATAGGCGGGTTTGGGCGCGGGCGAGCGCCAGGCTTTTTCCCATCCCTGGTGATAGCGTAAAGCCTCGCGGGCGATGGCAAAGACCGAATAGCGTTTCATGGGTTGTCAAACTCCCGTCCCGGGTATGGTGCAGTCATGCCCTGACGGCGGAAAATATCCGCCTGCCGAAGCGGCACAATGGGGAAAATTGCGACATCATGTCGACCCCCTGTCGCCGGGCTGGCGGCATTTCGGGCTTTTGCCGCGCGGGACGAGGCACTACATGGGTTGGGAAGGCGCCACAGGGGCGCGGGAGAGGCGTCGCATGTGGACTTTCTGGCTGATGGCGGGGGCTTTGGCGCTGGGCAGCGGCATCGCCTTGCTGATGGGCTTCCGGCGCGGTGCGGGCGCGGCGGCGGAGGTTCCGGCCTCGGCGCTGGATGTGCAGCTGTATCGCGACCAGTTGGCGGGGATCGAACGCGACGCCGCGCGCGGGACAATCGCGGCAGAAGAGGCCGGGCGTCTGCGCACCGAAATCTCGCGTCGCCTGCTGGAGGCTGACCGGCAGAGCCGCGCCGCCGGAACCACCCGCCTTGCCGAAGGGCCGCGTCTGGGCTTGCCGGTGGTTGTGCTGGCACTGGCCGGGGCCGGTGCGCTTTACTGGAGCCTGGGCGCGCCGGGCTATCCCGACATGCCGATGGCCGCGCGGCTGGCCATGTCGGAAAAGCTGCGGGAGAACCGCCCGTCGCAGGCCGTGGCCGAGGCAGATGCGCCCGCGCCGGTGCAGCCGCAGGGCGCGGATGCCGAATATCTGTCGCTGATGGAAAAGCTTCGCAGCACCGTGGCCGAACGGCCCGACGACATTCGCGGCCAGCGCCTGCTGGCGGAAAACGAGGCCCGGCTGGGCGATTACCGCGCGGCCTATGCCGCGCAACGCGAGGTGATCCGGCTGGCGGGGGATGCCGCCACCGCCGAGGATTATGCGCTGCTGGGGGAAATGCTGGTTTATGCGGCGGGGGGCTATGTCTCGCCCGAAGCCGAGGCCGCGCTGACCGAGGCGCTGCGCCGCGATCCGAAGAATACGGCGGCGCTGTATCTTTCCGGACTGATGTTCGCGCAGGTCGACCGGGCGGACCGCACCTTTGCCCTGTGGCGCAGCGCGCTTGAGTCTGCGGCACCGGATTCGCCCTGGGTGAAACCGCTTCAGGAACAGATCGGTGACATGGCCGCGCGCGCCGGTGTCCGGTATCAGCCGCCCGGCGCCGCTGCTGGCCCGATGGCGGGCATGATGCCTGGGCCCGGCGCCGGGGATGTCGCCGCAGCGGCCGAGATGTCGGCCGAGGACCGGCAGGCGATGATCGAAGGCATGGTCGAGCGGCTGAACGAACGGCTGGCGACCGAGGGAGGCAGCGCCGACGAATGGGCGCGGCTGATCGGGGCACTGGGGGTGCTGGGTCAGATCGACCGCGCCCGCGCGATCTGGACCGAGGCGCAGGGCCGCTTTGCCGCCATGCCGGACGATCTGGCGAAGGTGCGCGTCGCCGCCGTGCAGGCCGGGGTGGCGGAATGAGCTTCGAGGACGCAGCCGATTTCACCGCCACCCTGCCCCGCATGGGGGCGCTGGCGGGGCTTGATCTGGGCACCAAGACCATCGGTGTGGCTTTTTCCGACGTGATGCGCGGCGTGGCGACGCCAGACCGCACGATCCGGCGCGAGAAATTCACGCTGGATGCCGAGGCGCTGCTGAAGCTGCTGGCAACGCGGCAGACGGTCGGCATTGTGATCGGCCTTCCGCGCAACATGGATGGCAGCGAAGGCCCGCGCGCGCAATCGACCCGCGCCTTCATCCGCAATCTGGAAAAGCTGACGCCGCTTCCGGTGCTGTTCTGGGATGAACGCCTGTCCACCGTGGCCGCCGAACGCGCGCTGCTGGAGGCGGATACGTCGCGCAAGCGTCGCTCCGAGGTGATCGACCATGTGGCGGCCGGGTTTATCCTGCAAGGGGCGCTGGACCGGCTGGCGCATCTGCGGCGGGAGGCCGAACGTGACGGATGAGATCTGGAAACGGGCCGAAGTCGACAGCCCCTGCGTCAAGATCTGCGTGATCCACCCGGAAGCGCGGCTTTGTGTCGGCTGTTATCGCAGCATTGACGAGATCGGCGCCTGGTCACGGATGACAGCCGAAGCACGACGCGCCGTCATGGCAGACCTGCCCGCGCGGGCGCCCCGGCTGGTCAGGCGGCGCGGCGGGCGCGCCGGGCGACTGGAAGGCTGAACCGGCAACCGGCCCGGCCCTTGGCGGCATCGAGCCGCCGCGTGCCGACCGCCGTGGAAGGCGCCAGCGTTGCGTATCACTCTGGCATGAGCCAGCTTGCGACATCCGGCATGAGCGGCCGGAAATAGGCGATGATCCGGCCTTCCGGCGGGGCCTTGGCACCCGCCGCCCAGGGGGCGACTCCATGCAGCAGGTGCCGGTGCATCAACACCGCCTGACCGGGCCGGGACGGCACGGCGACCCGGCGGCAGGTTTCAAAACACTGCCTGCGCGCAGCGACATAGGCATCGGTGATATCCACCTCGGCCCATCGCGCGGGCGGATGCGGCGCCAGCGCTGCGGCCAGCGCGGCTTGCAGGATGCGGTGGCTGCCCTCCCACACCACCAGCGGCGCGGCCTCGGGGTCGGTTTCGTTCAGGGCCATGCCCAGAATCCAGTGATGCGGCTCGGCGATGCGGCGGCGTTTCGCGACATCGGCCAGAAGCCCGTCCAGATGCGCGGCATCACGGTCGCGGCGGAAGGCGAAGGCCGCGGGCGTTTCCGCCTCGGACGGCTGCGGATAGCCGGGGCGCATGACGGAAAGCTGCGCCGGATGCAGCGGCTCGGGCGCAAGGCCCACCGCCTGCCACGGGAAACCGGCGCCACCCATGGCGCCATCCGGTCCGTTCGGCAAGGCATCGACGCCGACAAACCATGTGCCGCCACAGCGCCATGGCTCGGCACTGTCACGCAGCACGGCTTCGGCCACCGGACGGGCCGCTGCCGCCCAGTTGGCGATTGCCGGATCGGTCCCGATCCGGTGCCAGCCGCGCGCGCCTACCACCCCGCGGCCTTGCGCAGCATGTTCACCGCGACCACGAGGATGAACAGGGCGAAGGCACGCTTCAGCGGTTTGGCATCCATCGCATGGGCGATGCGCACCCCGATGGGCGTGGTGATCAGCGTCATCGCCACGATCACGGCAAAAGCGGGGAAGTTGATCGCGCCCAGGGTGCCGGGCGGCGCCTGATCGACATGCAGCGTCAGGAAGCCGATGGCCGAGGGGACCGAGATGATCAGCCCGAAGCCCGCTGCTGTGGCGACTGCGCGATGGATCGGCAGGTTGTAAAGCGTCATCATCGGAACCCCGAAGGTGCCGCCGCCAATCCCCATCAGCACCGAGAAGAACCCAAGCCCGCCCCCCAGCACCGGCCGCAGGCCGCCGCGCGGCATTTCCGGCCCCAGCCGCCAGTCGGCGCGCCCGAATGCCATATAAAGTCCGGCAATCAGGCCAAGACAGCCGAAGATCGCCTGAAGCGTGACGGATTTCAGGCGGCTCGCCAGCAGGAAGCCCGCCACCGACCCGACCGCGATGTAGATTGCCCAGCCCTTCAGGATTTCCCAGTCCACTGCACCCTTGCGGTTATGGGCCAGCACCGAACGAACCGAAGTGACGATGATCGTGGCCAGCGAGGTCGCCAGACAGACCTGCATCAACTGCGGCCCGCCATAGCCCAGATGCGAGAAGGCGTAATAGAAGGCGGGCACCAGAACGATCCCCCCGCCGACCCCCAGAAGGCCCGCGATGATCCCGGCGAAACCGCCGATCACGACAAGCAGCGCCAGCATCGGCAACAGGGTATAGATGTCGGGCATGATGCACCTTCCGCCTTGGATCGGCCCGACGCTAGCCGCAAGGCGCGGAAGGTTCCAGAGGTGCATTGTGCAGCGGCGCAGAAAAGGTTAGAGAGGGAGTCACTTTTTCTAACGGTTTTCCCATGTCCGCGTCATCCTTCCTGCGCCCGGCACTCGTGCTCGGGCTTTTGTCCGCCGTTGGCCCCTTCGCCATCGACATGTATCTGCCTGCCATGCCCGAGATCGGCCAAAGCCTGAATGCCAGCGTGCCCGCCATGCAGGCCACGATCACCAGCTATTTCCTCGCCTTTGGCATGGCGCAGCTGATCTATGGCCCCTGGGCGGATCAGGCCGGACGCAAGCTGCCGCTTTATGCGGGGCTGGCGATCTTTCTGATCGGCTCGGTCCTGTGCACGCTGGCCCCCTCGACCGAAGCGCTGATTGCCGGGCGCTTCGTGCAGGGTCTTGGCGGTGCGGCGGTGATGGTGGTGCCGCGCGCGGTGATCCGCGACATGACGACGGGGCACGAGGCGACACGGCTGATGGCGGCCATCATGCTGGTGATTTCCGTCTCGCCCTTCCTTGCACCGCTGGCAGGCGCCGGTCTGATGATGCTGGCGGGCTGGCGCGCGATCTTCGGCGTTCTGGTGGTGGCCACGCTGATCAGCCTCGCGATGACGCGCTTCCTGCTGGCCGAGACCCTGCCGCCCTCTGCGCGACAGCCCGTCTCGGTTTCGGCCATGCTGCGCGGCACGCGGCATCTGCTGACGCATCGCGGCTTCATGGCGCTGACCTTCCTGGGCGGCTTTGGCATGGCGAGCTTCTTCGTCTTCATCGCCTCAGCCTCATTCGTCTATGCCGAGGCGTTCGGCCTGACACCCACGCAATTCTCGCTGGCTTTCGCGCTGAATGCGGTGGGGTTCTTCGGCGCCTCGCAGATGGCCGCCCGGCTGGGCATGCGCTTTGGTGCGCAGGCGGTCATGGTGCGGGCGACCACAGGTTTTGCCGTGTTCACCATCGGGCTGTTCCTGCTGGCGCTGGCCGGGATTTCCGGCCTCTGGCTGACCATCGGCGGGCTGTTCCTCGCCAATGCCTGCCTCGGGCTGGTGATCCCCACCGCCATGGTGGTGGCGCTGGAGGAACACGGACCGATTGCCGGTCTCGCCTCGTCGCTGGGGGGCACGATGCAGATGCTGGCCGGGGGCGTGATGATCGCGGTTTCCGCGCCGTTCTTCGATGGCACGGTGCTGCCGATGCTGGCAGCCATCGCGCTCTGCGGTGCGCTGGCTTTCTTGCTGGCACTGGTGGTGGCGCGGCTGCCCGCGCCCGAGGCTCAGCCCTCGGCCTGAACGGCCATTGCGCGCTGCACCTCGGACAATGCAGCATCCAGCAGGTCAAGCCCCGCACCGGGGCGCGAGGCCCCTTCCGACAGCACGCGGCGCCAGCCGCGTGCGCCGGGCAGGCCGGTGAACAGGCCAAGCATATGCCGCGTCACCTGATGCAGCCGCCCGCCCGCCGCAAGATGCGCCGCGATATAGGGCTTCATCGCCGCGACCACCGCCGCACGGTCCGGCGCATGATCTTCGCCCCACAGCGCATCCGCTCCGATCAGCGCGTTTCCCGGATCGTGATAGGCGGCACGCCCGATCATCACCCCGTCCAGCCCCTCGGCCAGCAGCGCACCCGCCTGTTCCAGCGTGGCAATGCCGCCGTTGATGCAGATGGTCAGTTCCGGGAACCGCCGCTTCATCGCCAACACCAGCGGGTAATCGAGCGGCGGGATCTCGCGGTTTTCCTTGGGGCTGAGGCCCTGAAGCCAGGCTTTGCGGGCATGGACCACGAAATGCGTAACCCCGGCCCCCGCGACGGTTTCGATGAAGCGCGGCAGGATCTCCTCCGGGTTCTGGTCATCGACACCGATCCGGCATTTCACCGTCACCGGCACATCGCTTTCCGCCGCCATGGCGCGCATGCAATCCGCCACCAGCGCCGGGCGCTCCATCAGCACCGCACCGAAACAGCCCGATTGCACCCGATCCGACGGACAGCCACAGTTCAGGTTGATCTCGTCATAGCCCCAGCCCTGCGCAATGGCGGTGGCCCGTGCAAGTTCGCCCGGATCGGACCCGCCGAGTTGCAGGGCGACAGGATGTTCCTCGGCGCTGAAATCCAGGAGCCGTGCCTTCGGCCCGTGCAGGATCGCCGGCGCGGTGACCATCTCGGAGTAAAGCATCGCCCGCCGCGTCATCAGCCGGTGGAAAACCCGGCAATGCCGGTCCGTCCAGTCCATCATCGGTGCAATGGAAAGTTTGTGCGAGGGATACATCGGTGCGGGTTCTGTCATAGGCAGGGCGCCCGTCCGGCGAAGGCAGGGGCCGGTTCGGGCTGGATTACAAGGGCGTCGCTATACACACCTGCGACGACGGGGCCAAGCCATTCGGGCGATTTTGGCATTTTCCGTGCTGCATCGCACGCGGATCGGTGATCTAGAAGATGTAAACTACAGGACAGCCGATGCCGAATCCTTCCGTCACACTCCTGACCGGCCGCGCCGCCCCCCTAACGGGGCGGGATATTCTCAGCGGCATCGTCAAGACGCCTGTCGACCGGCCCCTGTCGCTTGGCCCCGGCGGGCTTGACGGTGACGAGCAGGCCGACCTGCGCGTGCATGGCGGGGTGGAAAAGGCCGTGCATCACTATCCGCTGGATCACTATGCCCTGTGGCGGGCCGAACTGGGCGACCTGCCCCCGTTGCGCGCGCCGGGCGGCTTTGGCGAGAATATCTCCGCCGCCGGACTGACCGAGGCGGATGTCGCGGTGGGCGATGTGTTCCGGCTGGGCAGCGCCATCCTGCAGGTGTCGCAGGGGCGCCAGCCCTGCTGGAAGCTGAGCCACCGTTTCGCCGTGCCCGACATGGCGCGCCGCGTGCAGCAAAGCGGGCGCACCGGCTGGTATTACCGTGTGCTGCAATCCGGCACGGTGGCCCCCGGCGACCTGTTGGAACGGATCGAACGTCCCGTTCCGGAGTGGAGCCTGCACCGGCTCTGGCATGCGCTCTATGTCGACCGGCTGAACCGGGCCGAGCTGGAGGGTATCGCCGCCCTTGACCTGCTGGCCGAGGGCTGGCGCAAATATGCGGTCCGGCGGCTGGAAAGCGGCCGTGTCGAGGACTGGAGTAACAGGCTGGACGGCCCCGCATGACCCCGCCCCCTTTCGTGATCGCCATTCAAAGCCAGGTCGTCTTCGGCCATGTCGGCAACTCCGCCGCGCTGTTTCCAATGCAGGCGGCGGGGCTGGAGGTGGCGGCCATCCCCACCGTGGTGTTTTCCAACACCCCGAATTACCCCACGCTGCGCGGTCGCGCCCTGCCGCCGGAGTTCTTTTCAGACCTTCTGCAAGGCGCGCGCGAACGCGGGCTGGCGGAGCGGGCGGACATTCTGCTGACCGGCTATATCGGCTCGCTGGATGTGGCGCTGATGGTGGCCGATTTCGTGGCCGAGGCGAAAACGCTGAATCCGCGGCTGACCTATTTGTGCGACCCGGTGATGGGCGATGCGGGGCCGGGCCTTTATGTGCCCGAGGCAATTGCCGATGTGATGCGCAACCGCCTGTTGCCGCTGGCCGATCTGGCGACGCCCAACCCGTTTGAACTGGGCTGGCTGACCGGAGGGACAACCCGCACGCTGGCGGATCTGCAAACCGCGCGTGACAGGCTGACGCTTGCCCCGGCGGCGCGACTGATCGTGACCGGCTGCGCGCTGGAGGATACGCCAGAAGGCCATATCGAAAGCGTCATCCTTGGCCCCGGAGGCACAAGCCGCCACCCGACACCGCATCTGCCGATTGCCCTGCCCGGCACTGGCGATCTGTTCGCCGGGCTGGTGGTCGCGGGTCAGGGCCGGGGGCTGACGCTGCCCCGCGCGGTGGAAACCGCGCAGGTGCTGACGGCACGCGCGCTGGCCCATGCGCAGGCGCTTGGCGCGGGCGAGGTGGTGCTGACCGAACCGGAGTTCCGTCGCGCGCTGCTGACACTGGGAAGCCCCTGACCGGCGTCTCAGCCCTCGCGCCCGTCGGCCCCCAGCAGCGCCGCGAGTTCGATGGCATTGCGCACCCCCATCTTGGCCAGAACCCGGCCGCGATGCACCTCGACCGTGCGCATGGCGATGCCAAGCTGGTCGGCGATCTGTTTGTTCAGCGCCCCGGTCAGCATGGCGCGCAGCACCTCGTCCTCGCGACCCGACAGGGTGGCGCGGCGGGCGGCCAGATCGCGCCGCGCCGCCGCCTCGGCCTCTGCCACCTGATGGGCGGCGATGGCGCGCAGGGCCAGATCGACGATCTGGTTGTCATTGAACGGCTTTTCCACGAAATCGAAGGCTCCGGCCTTCAGCGTGCGCACCGCCACCGGCACATCGGCATGTCCGGTCAGAAAGATCACCGGCACCGGATTACCCATGGCGCGCAGCCGTTCAAACACCTCCGGGCCGGAAAGCTCGCCCATGCGCACGTCAAGGATGACGCAGGCGCAATCCTCCAGCGGCTGCGCGGCCAGAAATTCCTCACCCGAGGCCCAGCCCCGCGCCGCCACCCCGCGCGAGGCCAGAAGAAAGGCCAGCGCGTCGCGGATCGCCTCTTCATCATCGACGATATGGATCATCCCGCTCATTCCGCTGCCCTTTCCTGTTCCCCGGCCACCGGCAGGCTGACCCGGAATACCGTGCCGCCCGAGGCCGCCGCGCGATGGGTCAGCTGCCCGCGGTGCAATTCGATGATCGAACGGCAGATCTTCAGCCCCATGCCCATCCCCTGTGCCTTGGTGGTGGCGAAGGCGTCGAACAGCCGCCCCGCCACCTCGGGCGCGATTCCCGCGCCATGGTCCTCGACCTCGATCACCGCCTGTCCCTCGTCCTGCACCAGCCGCACCGTCAGCGTATCGCCGGACCGCGTGTCGCCCATCGCCTCCATCCCGTTGCGGATCAGGTTGATCAGCACCTGTTCCAGCAGAATCCGGTCTGCTGCGACGGAGGGAACGGCGGAAATCCCGGTCACCAGCCGGACACGGTGTTCGCGTGCATCCGACGCCAGAAAGCCCACGGTTTCCTCGATCACCTCCTCCAGCGCGATCTGCGAAAACTGCGGCTCGCGCTTCTTCACCAGATCCTGAATGCGGCGGATGATCAGCCCGGCCCGGCCCGCCTGCTGCGCCAGTTTCTCGGTCGCGCCGCGCAACATGGCCGGATCGGCGCGGCCGCTGTCCAGCAGGTTCAGGATGCCCGCCGCGTATGAGGCGATGGCCGACAGCGGCTGGTTCAGCTCATGCGCAAGGGTCGAGGCCATCTCGCCCAGCGTCACCAGCCGCCCGGTGCGCGCCATGGTTTCATCCTGTGCACGGGCCAGACGGGCGGCGCGTTTGGCTTCGGTGATGTCGATGACCGATCCCATCCAGCCGCGATGCGCGCCCTTCGCGTCAATCAGCGGCGCCTCGTAGACCTGCACGTCGATTTCCTGCCCGTCGCGGCGGCGAAAGCGCGTCTCGAAGCTCTGGCTGATTGCACCGCCCGCCGCCAGTGCGCGATGGCGGGCCTGCGTCTCGTCCAGCCGGGCCGGGTCCCAGTAGGGCATCGGCGGGTGATGCCCGACAAGCTCGCCCGCCTGCCAGCCGACCAGATTGCAGAAGGCGGAATTGACGTAGAGAATGCGGCCCTGATGGTCCTTGGCGCGCAGGCCCACGGTCAGGCTTTCCTCCATCGAGCGGCGAAAGGCCGTTTCACCGCGCAGCCGCAATTCGGCGCTGCGTCGCCGCTCGGCCGTGCGGAACAGCACCAGAAGCGCAAGGATGGCAAAGGCCGCCAGCCCCGCGATGGCCCCGATCATCAGAGCAGACCGGAAGCCCGCAGGCGCGTCATAAGCGGTGATGCGCAGCAATGTGCCCCGGATCGGCGGGTCAAAACTGATGGCATGCGAAGGGTTTGCCGGGTCCGGCTCCAGCCGCTGCCGTTCGGCCAGCACCCGGTCATCCCCGGCAAGGATGCGCACGCCATATTGTTCGGCGATCCACCACGGCACATGGCGGTCCAGCATCACCGGCAGCGCCACGGTCGCGCTGACATAACCGCTCTGCCCCGGCAGCGGCAGCGCCAGGGTCACGCGCCCGTCGGCACCGACCGCACCGTAGACCGGACGCGTCGCCTGTGCGCCGGTGCGCCGCAACAGCGCCACCAGATCGGCGTCGCTGGCAGCCCCCGCGCCGGGCAGCGCGCGGGCCGGGCGGCCATTGGCATCATACCAGACGATCGACAGGAGTTCGGGATTGTTGGCGATATGAAGCCGCCCCCGTGCATCCAGCGCCTGCGGTGGCACGCCCCCAGCCGCATCCAGCGCCAGCCGCACCAGCATGTCCTCGTCCACCGACAGCTGGAAGCGCAGGGTCTGTTCCACCCACAGCGCATCGGTGGCGAGCTTCACCCGTGCCTGTTCGGCCTCGCTGCGGCTGACGGCCCAGACCAGCGCGCCCACCGTGGCGACCAGCGCCACGATGGCAACCAGCGGCACCAGCGACAGCAGATCCAGCCGCCGCAGTCGCGGCCGCCCGCCCTCGACCGCCCAGGGGTCGCCCTCTGCCCCCGGCGGAACCGCCGATGCCGCCCGCGCCTCCTTGCCCTGCGCCAGTGCCGTAACCTCCCCCTGCGCCGCATGCCCCTGTTAGCGGGCGAATTGCGGAAACCCACAATAGCGGTGGCGCGTCCCGGCTGGCAAGAAGGTGAGGACCGCCGGGAGGGCGGAGAACACGGAGGAGATTCCCATGCTGACACGTCGCAGCCTCGCCCGCCTTGCGGGTGCCGCCGTCATCGCGCTTTCGACCGCGCTGCCCGCGCTGGCCGAACCCATCGTCATCAAGTTCAGCCACGTCGTCGCCCCCGACACTCCCAAGGGCAAGGGCGCCGAGAAGTTCAAGGAACTGGCCGAAGCCTATACCAACGGTGCGGTGAAGGTCGAAGTTTACCCCAACAGCCAGCTTTACAAGGACAAGGAAGAGCTGGAGGCGCTGCAACTGGGCGCCGTTCAGATGCTCGCCCCGTCGCTGGCGAAATTCGGCCCGCTGGGCGTGCAGCAGTTCGAGCTGTTCGACCTGCCCTTCCTCATGGGCAGCTATGACGATCTGCGCAAGATCACCGATGGCGAGGTCGGCAAGGGCCTGCTGGCCAAGCTGCAGGACAAGGGCATCACCGGCCTTGCCTACTGGGACAACGGGTTCAAGATCATGTCGGCCAACTCGCCGCTGCATGTGCCCGATGATTTCCTCGGCCTGAAAATGCGCATCCAGTCCTCGAAGATCCTTGAGGCCGAAATGCAGGCGCTGGGGGCCGTGCCGCAGGTCATGGCCTTCTCCGAGGTCTATCAGGCGCTGCAAACCGGCGTTGTCGACGGCACCGAGAACCCGCCGTCGAACATGTATACCCAGAAGATGAACGAGGTTCAGAAGCACGCGACGCTGTCGAACCACGGCTATCTGGGCTATGCTGTCATCGTGAACAAGGCTTTCTGGGATGGCCTGCCGGAAGATGTGCGCGCCAATCTCGACAAGGCCATGGCCGAGGCGACCGTCTATGCCAACTCGATCGCCAAGGAAGAGAACGACAAGGCGCTGGAAGCGATGAAAGCCGCCGGGACCACCGAGTTCCACGAGCTGACGGACGAAGAACGCGCCGAATGGGTGGCAGCGCTGAAACCCGTGCATGAGCAGATGGCAGACCGTATCGGCGCCGATCTGATCCAGCAGGTCTATACCGCGCTCGGCACCAACTGATCCGGCCTTCCCCAGAGACCGGGTCCACCACCTGCGGGGGCACCACCGCGTGCCCCCCTTTTCACAGCCGCCGCCCGGACCGGGGCCGCCGCTTACCCCAACGAGGTTCGCCATGATCCTGCGCATCCTCGACCGCTTCGAAGAAATCCTCATCTCGCTTCTCATGGCTGCGGCCGTGACGCTGATCTTCGTGGCGGTCGTTCACCGCTTTTCCATCGGCTTTGCCGCCGATCTTGTCGCCTGGGGCCGATCTGCCGATATGGCCTGGCTGCAATCCTTCGGCCGTTCGGCCTTCAAGGCCATCAATTCGATCAAGCTGACCTGGGCCCAGGAAGCCTGTATCTATCTGTTCGTCTGGATGGCCAAGTTCGGCGCCGCCTATGGCGTGCGGCAGGGCATCCATGTCGGCGTCGACATCCTTGTCGAGCGGCTCGAGGGCAATACCCGCAAGCTCATCACCGTCATCGCCATGTCGGGCGGCATCCTGTTCACCGCGATCATCTCGTGGATCGGCACGGATTTCGTCTACCACGTCTATCACGGTGGCCAGACTTCGCCCGATCTCGAAATCAAGATGTGGCTGATCTACCTGGCGGTGCCGCTTGGCTCGGCCCTGATGTGCTTCCGCTTCATACAGGCTTTGTATCTGTATCTGACCACCGGCTACATCGCCCATCACGACCATGGCGCCGTGGACGGGCTTGAGGACGAGGCCGACGATCTGGCCAAGGGAGGCCACGCATGACCGCGCTCATCATCTTCCTCATCCTCGCGCTGCTGCTGGTCACGGGGATGCCGGTCTCCATCGCGCTGGGTCTGACCGTCTTCACCTTCCTGTTCGGCTTTACCGAAATCCCGATGGATTCCATCGCGCTGAAGCTGTTCACCGGGATCGAGAAGTTCGAGATCATGGCGATCCCGTTCTTCATCCTTGCCGGCAACTTCCTCACCCATGGCGGGGTCGCGCGGCGGATGATCCGCTTTGCCACCTCGATGGTCGGGCACTGGTATGGCGGCATGGGTCTGGCCTCGGTTCTGGCCTGCGCGCTGTTTGCCGCCATCTCGGGCTCCTCGCCCGCGACGGTGATGGCGGTGGGTTCCATCCTGATCCCGGCCATGGTGAAACAGGGCTACCCGCCCCAGTTCGGCGTGGGCACCATTGCCACCGCAGGCGGGCTTGGCATCCTGATCCCGCCCTCCATCGTGATGGTGATGTATTCGGTCGCCACCTCGGGCATGGTCGTCACCGGCGCTGACGGGCAACCCGTGCTGTCGGCCTCCATCGGCACGCTGTTCATGGCGGGTGTGGTGCCGGGCCTGATGCTGGCGGCGATGCTGGGCGGCACGACGATCTTCCGCGCCTGGAAGAATGGCTATCCGCGCATGCCCCGCGCCTCGATGCGCGAACGGCTGAACGCCTTCCGCGAAAGCGTCTGGGGCCTCATGCTGATCGTCATCATCATGGGCGGCATCTATGGCGGCATCTTCACGCCGACCGAAGCCGCCGCCGTCAGCGCCGTTTATGCCTTCATCGTGGCGGTCTTTGTCTACAAGGACATCAAGCTGACCGAAGTGCCGAAGGTGCTGCTGTCCTCGGCCGCAATGTCGGCGATGCTGCTTTACATCATCACCAATGCCGTGATGTTCGCCTTCATCCTGACATCGGAGCAGATCCCGCAGGCGCTGTCGGACTGGATCGTCAGCCTTGGCCTCGGCAAGATCGGCTTCCTTCTGATGGTCAACGTCATGCTCCTGTTCATCGGCATGGTGATGGAGCCTTCGGCCATCGTGCTGATCATGGCGCCGATCCTCTATCCGGTGGCCGTGAAGCTGGGGGTCGATCCGGTGCATTTCGGAATCATGCTGGTGGTGAACATGGAAATCGGCCTCTGCACGCCGCCTGTGGGCCTGAACCTTTACGTCGGTTCTGCCATATCCCGGCTGGGGTTGACCGAGGTGACGCGCGCCACCTTCCCCTGGCTGGTCACGGCGCTGCTGTTCCTGATGATCGTGACCTACATACCCGAGGTCTCGCTCGCCTTCCCCAGAATGCTGGGCATGAACTGACGGAAAGGCCGGGCCCTGCGCCCGGCCTTTTCATTCGGTGCCCTGCCCCGCACGCATGAAAAAGGGGGCAGGTTGCCCTGCCCCTGAAGTTCGATGAAAGATCCGTGGTCGGGATGGGCTCAGAAGCCCATCACCAGCGACACGCCCAGCTTGTTGTCGGTGCGGATCGCACGGCTGTCGTTGTATTCGGTCAGATAGCTGACGCGGGTCGCGAACTTGTCGGTCATCTTGAAGTTCACGCCGAGGTCGTTGTTGATCCGCAGTGCGGTATCCGAATACAGGATGTCCGTATCGTTGGTCGCGAACACGTTCTCGTTGAACTTGTAGAAGAACCGCGACGAGGCGATGTAGCCGGTTTCGGTTTCGCTGTTGTCCAGACCATCCTTCAGATAGCTCACGCCGATACCGGCCTGTACGCGCCAGGTCATGTCCGGGGTGTTGACGACGCGGTAGCCCGGACCGAAGCCGAGGAAGGCATCCGTCTTCACGTCCCCTGCGGTCGCGGCCAGGCCATCGGTTTCCACCCGGCCCAGAACGAAGGCATAGAAGCTGTCGTTGAAGTAGTAGTTCGCATCATAGACCGCGAACACATCTTCCTTGGTCTTCACGCCATCATCATCCGCGAAATCCAGCGCGACGCCGATGTTCTGCACCCAGGGACCCGAGGCATAGCGCATCCGGGCGCCAGCGGTGAATTCCTGGCTTTCATTGTTGCCGGTCTTGCCCGAGTAGCCCAGCGAGGCCGAGCCCGAGAAACCCTGACGGAATTCCGGGTTCGAGAAGCGGGCCGCATCTTCGGCGCGCGCCATATCCTCGGCCACGGCCTCGTCGATATCGTCGATACGGTCATTCAGGTCACGCGTACCAGTCAGATCAGTCTGCGCCATGGCCGGAGCCGCGATCATCAGCGCCAGAGCCGAGACTGCAACATTTTTCCAGATCGTGGTCATCTTGATATCCTTTCACTAACAAGAGCGGGTGCATCGCACTTCCGCTGCTCACGAATGGACATCTAATCCTTTGATTTATCTGGACAATATTAAGAAAACTCGGGTCAGCCTCAAGAATTACTCGTCTCCTTCCCCCTTGAAACCTCCGGTCGGCTGCCCCGAGGCCAAATATTCAGCCTCGGGGGGGATTTAGCGACGCTCAGGCGCCGGTCAGAGGTCATCCAGAAGGTCGTTCACCTCTTCATCCAGACGGGCGACCACCGCTTTCAGTGTCGATTCCGCAACATCGGCAAGCTCTGTTTCCAGGTCAGAACGCCAGATCACCCAGGATTCCAGCGTGAAATTCGGAGCGTCCTCCACAAGATGCAGTTGTCCGGCATCCAGGAAGGGCTTCACATAGCGTGCAGGCAGATAGGCCGCAAAGGGGCGCGACCGGATGTAGCTGCCAACCAGCGTGCCCAGGGAAAGCTGGAAATTCGGGATCGGCAGTTCCGGCAGCGCGGTTTCATGGAAGCGCAGGAAATCCGGGCCCCAGTCCGCGAGGATATAATATTTGCTTATGTCCTCAATCTGGCAATCCTCTGTCGGAGCGACCAGAACAAGCTGGTCCTCCAGCAAGGGCTCGCAGCGCAGTCCGGTGCGCGCGATGGGGGTGAAGCTCAGCCCCACATGCATCTCGCCTTCAGCCATCCGGCGCAGGATCGTCTCCCCCCCGCCCAACTCGGCCCGCAGCGTCGCCTCGGGCAAGGCGGTCTTCAGCCCGTCGAGCCAGCGAAACCCCAGCCGCGGCCACAGCGCGGCTTCGGCACCTATGGTCAGGCTGGCGGGTTCCGCTTCCATCGCGCCGACCTGGCGGCGCGCCTGATCCCAGCTTTTCAGGATTGACCAGGCATGGCGGCGGAACTCCCGCCCCGCCGGGGTGGGTTCGACCCCGGTCTTGTGCCGCAGGAACAGCGGGCGGCCAAGCTGGTCTTCCAGCCGCTGCACCCGCAGCGAGACCGCCGATTGCGTTACATGCAGCCGCTCGGCCGCAGAGGCAAAAGCGCCGGTGTCTATCACTTCAAGGAAGGTCCGAAGCAGCTGCATATCCATTGCACATTCTCCACTGGTCCCAGTGGAAAGGAACATGCGGCAGCGCAGGTTCCAAGTGCAGGGGGAATTAATGCAAAGAGATTTCCAGCCGGTCCCGCTCACTTCGTGACGCGCGGGCCTCCCCGCTGTAACATCCCGTTATCGCGGTCGGTTCCCGCGCGGCAGGATTTTCAGCGGTGCGGAAAACCGGGCTTGGCGGCACGCGCCTCGACCTGCACGGGGATCAGTTCACGGCGCACGACCGGCGCCCTGGTGCCGCCGCGCGGACCTTCGTCATCCTGCGCCTGGCGCATCACGGCAATCGCGAACTGGGCACCTGCGAAAATGACCCCGTTGCTCACGAACAGCATCAGACCCGCCAACCAGCCCATTTCGGTTTCCAGCACCAGATGGCCCAGATTGCCGATGTTGAACCACACGAGCAGCGCCACGAAAACGGCGGCGAGCACATAGCCGATGGCCACATTGACGATATAGAGCCGGACAAGCTTGGGCATGACGAATCCTCCTGTCCCCCTGACCCTAACACTCCTGTCGCGGGGCACCAGCGCCAAACCGTCGCAGGTGCAGCATTTTATTGCGCGGAACAGGGCGCTGGCGGCAATTTGCCGAAACTCAGGGCGTTTGCGGAAGGAATTCCAGTTTCAGCCCGTCCGGCCCGGTCAGGATCAGCCGCCCGTCCCGCAGGCTCGCGGCATCGACCTCTGCCATCGCACCCAGATAGCGCGACTCGGCTTCCAGCGCCGGGCAGGCCATGCGGGTCGCACCAAACATGCCGAAGCGGAAGGCAGGCAACTGCCCTTCGCGCGCCGCGAACCAGCGGTTGCAGGGCGCCTGCCCCGTGGCGCGGGCGGGGTCGGTCAGATCCAGCGTGGCCCGTTCGGCGAAGGTCTCGCCATTCAGCCGCTCCAGCCGCCAGACACGGGCCAGTTCGGCTTCGGTCGGCAAGGGCTGCGAGGCGGACGGTTCGCCGCCCGGCTGACAGGCGGCGAGAAAAACGAGGGAAAGCGTGGCAAGTGGTTTCAACATCACAGGTCTCCTTTCCCCTTCCGACGCAGGTCGCCGGGCGATCCTTGGCGGATCAGGCGGAAAAAGCCTGCGGCTTTTCCTCACGCGCCATATGATCCAGAACCGCGTTGACGAATTTCGGTTCCTTGCCTTCGGGGAAAAACGCCTTCGCCACCTCGACGAATTCGTTGATCACCACCTTGGGCGGCGTATCCATCGCCACAAGTTCGGCCCCCGCCGCGCGGAACAGTGCGCGCAGCACCGGGTCGATGCGGTCAATCGGCCATTTCGCCACCAGCGCCCGGTCGGTCATCTGGTCAATTTTGGCCTGCCAGTTCACCGCCTCGCTGACGATCTTGCGGAAATGGGTCAGATCGCCCTCCGCCATTTCGGTGCCGTCCTCGAAGACTTCACCAAACCGGAAGGCCTCGAATTCGCGCACCACACGTTCAACGGTCTGCGAAGAGGTTTCCATCTGGAACAGCGCCTGCACCGCAAAGAAGCGCGCGGCGGAGCGTTTCAGCTTGCCATCGGGTTTGCCGCTCATGCCAGATGCCCCCCTTCGGCGCGGAAACCGATGCCCTTGCGGGCTCCGGCCCAGCGACGGGCATGGGCGATCAGATGCAGCGCGGCAGCGGCGGCCCCGCCCCCTTTGTTCTGTCCGGCCGGATCGGCGCGAACCACGGCCTGTTCGCGGTTTTCCACCGTCAGAATGCCGTTACCGATGCAGGCGCCTTGCAGGCCCAGCAGCGTGATGCCGCGGCTGGAATCGTTGCAGACCGTATCGTAATGCGTGGTCTCACCCCGGATCACACATCCCAGACCGACATAGCCGTCGTAATTCGACAGCCGCTCCGCCAGCGCGATGGCCGAGGGGATTTCCAGCGCGCCGGGCACCTCGATCACTTCGGTTTCCGCACCGCAGGCGGCAGCCACGGCCTGCGCCCCCGCCACCAGATTGTCAGCGATGTCCTTGTAGTAGGGCGCCACGACGATCAGGAGCTTCACCGGCTTGTCGAACTGCGGCAGCGGCAGCGTGTAATGCTGTTCATTGGCGGCCATGGGTCACTCCTTGATCGCGCGGGTGCCGGAGATCGACAGGCCATAGGCATCCAGCCCCACGACCTTGGGCGCCTGATGGTTGGTGACCAGCGTGATTTCGGTCAGCCCCAGCGCGGCGAGGATCTGCGCGCCCAGCCCGTATTGCCGCAGCGTCTGCGGCGAGGCCTCGCCCGCCTCCACCAGTTTCATCGAAGTGTCGCGCAGCAGCACGACCACGCCGCGCCCCTCGGACGCGATGACTTTCATCGCCCCCGACAACTCGCCCGCCGTTTCGACGCCGCCGATGCCCAGCACATCGGCCAGCGGGTCCAGCGCATGCATCCGCACCAGCACCGGACCGGGCGCCGCGATATCGCCCTTGGTCAGCACCACATGTTCAGCCCCCTGAGCCACATCCGAGAAGATGCGCATGACCCATTCGCCACCGTGAACCGAGGTCACGCGGCGGACGGACGCCTCTTTCACCAGATTGTCGTGGCGGCGGCGATAGGCGATCAGGTCGGAAATCGTGCCGATCTTCAGCCCGTGACGCTGCGCGAACTGCACAAGATCGGGCAGCCGCGCCATGGTGCCGTCGTCATTCATGATCTCGCAGATCACCCCGGCGGGCTTCAGCCCGGCGAGACGCGACACATCGGTCGCGGCTTCGGTATGACCGGCGCGCACCAGCACGCCGCCGTCACGGGCGCGCAGCGGAAAGATATGGCCGGGCGTCGCAATATCCTGCGGACCGGCCTTGTCGTCGATGGCCACCGCGATGGTGCGGGCGCGGTCGGCGGCAGAAATGCCGGTCTCCACCCCTTCGCGCGCCTCAATCGAGACCGTGAAGGCAGTTTCGTGGCGCGACGAGTTTTTCGACGCCATCAGCGGCAGGCCAAGCTGGTCGATCCGCGCACTGGAGAGCGTGAGGCAGATCAGCCCGCGCCCGTGCGTCGCCATGAAATTCACCGCAGCCGCGTCACACATCTCGGCCGGGATCACCAGATCGCCTTCATTTTCGCGGTCCTCATGGTCCACGAGAATGAACATGCGGCCTTGGCGGGCATCTTCGATGATCTCCTCGGTCGAGGAAATGGCGTCGGAAAAGTCGGTCTTGTGTCCGGTCATGGCACGTCTCCGGGAAGGTGTTCCCCTGCCATTACCGCAGCGCCCCGGCGATTGCCAGAGTGCAGAGTCACGGGGCACAGAGTCACAGGCCCGATGTCAAAGGCCCTGCGCGAAGAGGCGCGTGGCAGGAAGGTAATAGCCCAGCCGTCCGGCCACCACCCATTCCGGCTCGAACGGCGCATCGCCCACCAGCACCACGCCCTCGGCCGGATGGCCGGCATGGGCCGCGCGCAGCGTCGCGCGGATTTCGCCAAACCGGCCCCAAGGACGCGGCGCGGCATGGCAGGCTTCCAGCAGCGGCTGCGCGGCGGCCAGCGCGGCAGGCGTCAGCGGCGCCACCGCAAGGCCGATGCGCCCTGCCCCGCCGATCCGGCCAAGTTCCGCCCCCGGCCCCCGCAGCGCATTCGACGAAAACAGGAAGGCCACAACGTCATGCCCGGTCGCGGCGCGCACGCTGGCATAGGTCTTGTAATCCAGACCCAGTTCTTTGGCACGGCGCACCCGGCCGCGCACGATCTCGATGGGCAGATGCGGCACCAGCGCCGCGCGCGCCGAACGCCAGCAATGGCGCCGCCACGACAGGCCATTGGTCTCGGGCCCGCCATTATGGCCGATGCCGGGTAACGGACGATCCGGCGTCACGCCCATTCGCGCAGCCGCGCCACATAGCGGGCCATGGTATCGACCTCGAGGTTGATCTTCTGGCCCACCGCCACCTCGTTCCAGGTCGTCACCGCCTGGGTATGCGGAATGAAGTTGATGCCGAAATCGCAGCCCTCGACCTCGTTCACCGTCAGCGACGTGCCGTTCAGCGCGACAGACCCTTTCGGCGCGATGAACTTCGCCAGCGTCTCCGGCGCGCGGAAGGTCACGCGCAGGCTGTCGCCCTCGGGGCGGATCGCCACCACCTCGGCCACGCCATCGACATGGCCCGAGACGATATGCCCGCCCAACTCGTCCCCCACCTTCAGCGCGCGTTCAAGGTTCAGCCGCGTTCCTTCAGCCCAGCCCCCGATATTGGTCTTGCTGACGCTTTCGGCGCTGATCTGCACGTCAAACCAGTTCTGCGGCGCGCGCCCCAGTGCGATCACGGTCAGGCAGACCCCGTTGCAGGCGATCGAGGCGCCAAGGTCGATCCCGGCCACATCATAGGACGTACCGATCCTTGCGCGCAGGTCGCCCTTCTGCTCCAGCTCCAGCACCTTGCCGATATCGGTGACGATCCCTGTGAACATCGCGTCTCTCCTTGCCGTTTCCCGATGCCTAGCCCTCTGGCGGCAAGCGCGCAAGGGTGGCCACCTGATCGTCACAAAACCGCCGCGCTTTTTGGCAGAATGGTCAAGAATTTGCGGGATTTCCCCTTCATCCCTGGTCCTGTCGTGCTAAGGCAGGAAAAACGGACGAGTGGACATGGTGACAGGCAGACGGATCACGGGAAGCGAGGGCGCAGCCCCTGCCCTGACCGGCGAGGGGCGGCGGTTCCTCTTTCTTCAGGGACCACACGGGCCCTGGTTTCACCGGCTGGGACGGATGCTGCGCGCCGCTGGTGCACAGGTCTGGCGCGTGGGGTTCAACCGGGGCGACCAGGCGTTCTGGCCCGACCGTGACAGCTTCATCCCCTATCGCGGCCCTGCTGCCGACTGGCCTGCGACCTTTGGCACCCTGCTGGACGATCATGCGATCACCGATATCGTGCTTTACGGCGATACAAGGTCCATCCATGCCGAGGCAGTGAAGCTTGCGCGTGCACGCGGCCTGACCGTGCATGTGTTCGAGGAAGGCTATCTGCGCCCGCATTGGGTGACCTATGAACGCGGCGGGTCCAACGGCAACTCGCGGCTGATGGACCTGAGCCTGCACCAGATGCAGGCCGCGCTGGCACAATCAGACACCGACCTGCCCGATGCCCCGGCACACTGGGGCGACATGCGCCAGCACATGTTCTACGGCGCGCTTTACCACTGGTTCGTGATGACGGGCGTCTGGCAATATCGCGGCTACCGCCCGCACCGGGCGCTGACCGTGCGGCAGGAGTTCTGGCTTTACTGCAAGCGTCTGGCGCTATTGCCGCTGCATGCCGCAGAGCGCAGGCTGGCGACGCTGCGCATCCGGCATGGCGGATTTCCCTATCATCTGGTGCTTTTGCAGCTGGAACATGACTCCAGCTTCCAGATGCACTCGCCCTTCCGCACCATGACCGAATTCCTGCAAGTGGTGATCGAGGGTTTCGCCCGTGGCGCGCCGCCGCATCATCATCTGGTGTTCAAGGCACATCCGCTGGAAGATGGCCGTGTGCCCGTCGCCCGTGCCATCCGTGATCTGGCGCGGGAACATGGCGTGCAGGATCGCGTGCATTTCGTGCGCGGCGGCAAGCTGGCGCTGTTGCTGAACCACGCCCGCAGCGCGGTCACGGTGAACTCCACCGCCGCGCAGCAGGCGCTTTGGCGTGGCCTGCCACTCAAGACCTTCGGCGCTGCGGTCTATGCCAAGCCGGAATTCGTTTCGACCCAGAGCCTCAGCGATTTCTTCCGCCAGCCCATCCGCCCCGACAGCCGCGCCTATCGCGACTACCGGCGTTACCTGCTGGAAACCAGCCAGGTGCCCGGCGGCTTCTATTCCGCTCGCGGGCGGCGTGTCCTGCTGCGTCAGGTGGTCGACATGATGCTGTCGCCGGAAGACCCCTATGATGCGCTGACCTCGGGAAACGCGGCACCTCGGCAACAGTTACGGCTTGTCAACTGACGTATTTTCGCCGCACGGCACGAGAGGCTGGCGTTTTTTCAACCCCTTGGCTAGGGTTGCAGGAAAAAACTTGAGGCATAATCCATAAAGGAGCCCGAGCAGTGAAAGTGAATACCACCCGGAGGGCCACGCTTGTTGGCCTTGCTGCGGTTGTAGGGATGGTCAGCGGATGCGGGCTCCCCCGTTCCGGTCCCAACAAACGCGAGATTTTTGCGGGTTCCGTGATGAAGAAGGGTGATGCCTTCGTCGTGACCGTGAACAGCCGCGTGACCCGTGCCACTTCCGTCATGCCCGCTTACGGGTTCAGCGATGCGTTCCGCAAGGCCGGGACCGTTGGTTCCGATACGATCAATGCGGGCGATGTGCTGACGCTGACGATCTTTGAAAACGTCAAGGATGATCCGCTGCTGGGCAATACCGGCCAGCGGGTTTCGGTGCTTGATCAGGTTCAGGTCGACGGTCAGGGCTATATCTTCGTGCCCTATGCCGGCAAGATCAAGGCGGGCGGCCAGACGCCCGACGGGCTGCGTCAGGCGATCACCCGCAAGCTGGACAGCCAGACCCCAGATCCGCAGGTCACCGTTCAGCGGCTGGCAGGCGACGGCCAGACGGTCTCGGTCTCCGGCGCGGTCGGCGGTCAGGGCGTCTTCCCCATCGAACGCCCCACCCGCACGCTTTCCGCGATGATCGCCAAGGCAGGCGGCGTGGCCATCGAACCGGCGGTCGCCGTGGTCCGCGTGACGCGCGGCACCCAGACCGGCAAGGTCTGGCTTCAGGATCTGAACGAGAACCCGGCACTGGATATCGCGCTGCGCGGCGGCGACAAGATCGTGGTGGAACGCGACCAGCGTGCCTTCACCGCCCTTGGCGCAACCGGGGCGCAAAGCCTTGTGCCGTTTGAAACCCAGACGCTTTCGGCGATCGAGGCCATCGCTACCGTGGGCGGCCTTGCCACCACCCTGGCCGATCCCACCGGGGTATTCGTCTTCCGCAACGAACCGGCCGAGATTGCCAATCAGGTGCTGGGCCGCAAGGATCTGCGCGGTGATCAGCGCATGGTCTATGTGCTGGATCTGACGCAGCCCACCGGCATGTTCGAGGCGCGTGATTTCCTGATCCGCGATGGCGACACGCTTTACGTCACCGAGGCGCCGTTCACGCAATGGTCGAAAACGATCAATGCGATCACCGGCACCGCCAATGCGGCCAGCAGCCTCGCCAACAGCAGCACATCCGGAAACTGATGCCGCTGCAAACCGCAGAAACACCGGCCGCCGGGGGGCTTCCCCGGCGGCTGTTCTTTTACAACGCGGGCTTTCTGCGCCAGCCGCAGCTGCGCCGCATCCTTGCGCTGGCCGGGCACGAGTTGCGGCTGGGCCTGCCTGGCCCCGCGGATGGCGTGGTGGTCTGGGGCCGGTCGCCTTATGCCGCGCGGGGCGAGGCGGTGGCCGCGCGGCGCGGCGTGCCACTGGTGCGGCTGGAAGATCCCTTCCTGCGCTCCTTGCGGCCGGGACGCGCGGGTGATCCGCCGCTGGGGCTGATGATCGACGGGATAGGCGTGCATTTCGATGCCAGCGCGCCCTCGCGGCTGGAAACGATCCTCGCCCGCGATCCGTTGGACGATGCCGCGCTGTTGCAGCGCGCGCGCGACGGGATCGGGCGGCTGCGGGCCTTGCATCTGTCCAAATACAACCTGCACGATCCCGCCGTGCCGCCCCCCGCGCCGGGTTATGTGCTGGTCGTCGATCAGACACTCGGGGATGCCTCGGTCCGCTGGGGTGGCGCCACGGCGCAGACATTCCAGGACATGCTGGCCGCCGCGCTGGATGAAAACCCCGGCGCGCGCATCCTGATCAAGACCCATCCCGAGACCCTGGCGGGGCTGCGCCCCGGCCATTATGGCCCCGAGGCACTGTCGGATCGCGTGCAGATTTGCGCCGATCCGGTCTCGCCGCATGATCTGCTGGATGGGGCCATCGCGGTCTATACCGTGTCGTCGCAACTGGGGATGGAGGCGATCTGGGCCGGGCACCGGCCGCGCATCTTCGGCCAGCCCTTCTATGCGGGTTGGGGGCTGACACGGGATGAACAGCCTGTGCCAGGGCGGGGCCGCCGCCTGACGCCCGCACAGATGTTCGCGGGCGCGATGATCCTTGCCCCGCTCTGGTATGATCCCTGCCGGGACCGGCTGTGCCGGTTCGAGGAGGCGGTGGACCAGCTGGAGGCCGAGGTGCGCGCCTTCCGCGAGGATCAGGCCGGGCATATAGCAACCGGCATGCGGCTGTGGAAACGCGGGCCGCTGCGGGGCTTTTTCGGCGGGCACGGGCGGCTGAGCTTTCGTGACCCGCCCGCGAAGGCTGCCGATCTGGCACGGCGGCGCCGCGCGGGCCTGCTGATCTGGGCCGGGAAAGAACCCGAGGGGCTGGCCGCGCCTGTGATGCGACGGGTGGAGGATGGATTTCTGCGCTCGCGCGGGCTGGGTGCGGAACTGGTGCCACCGCTGAGCCTCGTGACCGATGATCTGGGCATCTATTATGACCCGACGCGGCCCAGCAGGCTGGAGCGGCTGATCGCAACGACCCCGCCGCCCGGCGGGCTGCGCCGGGCCGAGGCACTGCGAACGCGGCTGATCGGCCTTCGCGTGACGAAATACAACCTTGGCGGCGCGCTGCCCGACCTGCCCGAGGGCCATCGCATCCTCGTGCCCGGACAGGTGGAGGATGATGCCTCGATCTGCCTTGGCGCGGGCGAGGTCTGCACCAATCTGGCGCTTCTTCGGGCCGTGCGCGCGGCGCATCCCGGCGCGGTGATTGTCTACAAGCCCCACCCGGATGTCGAGGCGGGCCTGCGCCCCGGTGCGGTGCCGCCCGATCTGCTGCGTGCCGAGGGTCTGGCCGATGTGATTGCCGATCGCGCCGATCCGGTGGCGCTGATCGAGGCCTGTGCCGAGGTCTGGACGATGACCTCGCTTCTGGGCTTCGAGGCGCTGCTGCGCGACAAACCTGTCACCTGCCTCGGTGCGCCGTTTTATGCAGGCTGGGGCCTGACCCGTGACCTTGGTCCGGTGCCCGAACGCCGACGCCGTGCGCCCGATGGCCACCCTCTGCCGCGCCCGTCGCTGGACCAGATCACTCATGCCACGCTGATCGCCTATCCGCGTTATCACGACCCGCTGACCCGCCGCCCCTGCCCGCCCGAGGCCGCGGTGGACCGGCTGGCACAGGGCACAATCCCGCATCCGGGGCCGCTGAACCGCCTCATCGCCAAGGCACAGGGGATGCTGGCCAGCCACGCCTGGATCTGGCGTCAGTAGATATAGCGGATCTGATCGGTCCAGTAGCGTTCCATTCGCTTCAGCGACTGGTTCGCATCCTCGACCATCGCGGGGCTGAGCACACCGCGTTTTTCCAGACCCTCGGCATGGCGCGAGAACAGGTCATGCAATTGGCCACGCACACGCCGCCCCTTTTCGGTCAGTCGCACCCGCACCGAGCGGCGGTCGATTTCCGACCTCTGGTGGTGCATGTACCCCAGTTCCACCAGCTTCTTCAGATTGTAGCTGACGTTCGACCCCTGATAATAGCCGCGCGATTTCAGCTCACCCGCCGTCACCTCGTTGTCGCCGATGTTGAACAGCAGCAAAGCCTGCACCGGGTTGATTTCCAGTATCCCCAGCCGTTCAAATTCATCCTTCACCACATCCAGCAGCAGGCGGTGAAGCCGTTCGATCAGCGCAAGGTTTTCCAGATAGCCCAGCATGAAGGCCCGATGCGAGCCGTCCAGCACCTGTTGATGAACCGTCATCCCTGTCTCCACCTGTCTGATCTGGGTGGAGATTCGGCAGAAAAAGGAAAGATCGCGTAAATTGCCGCGGATAACCGGCGCAATTTTAGGCGTTTTCGCCGGCGTGGCTCAGCGGCCTGGTTGCAGCCTGCGGCGGGCGTAATCACCGATATGGCCGATCAGCGCGGCAAAACGCTCCGGCGCGGGTTGCTGCCCCAGAACCCAGGGCAGCAGATCCTGATCATTCTCGGCCAGAAGCGCGTCGTAAAGATCCAGCGTGTCGGCATCCATCGCCGCCAGATGCACCTCGGCATAGGGGCCAAGCACCAGGTCCATTTCCTTGGTGCCGCGGCGCCAGCTGCGCATCTGCATCCGCTTCAGACGGGCTTCGGCCGTTTCGCTCATCAGGCGCTCACTTCCATCAGGGCTTTCATCCTGCGCTCCATCTGGCCGAGATCGCGCGCAAGGGCAAGGGCCTGCGCACGGATGCGGGCCAGTTCGGCCAGCGCGCGGCGCGTTTCGGTTGCGGCGCTGCGCTCCGGCGCCGGACCGTCCGGCCCCTCGCCCTCACCCGTCAGCAGCCAGACCAGCGAGACATTCAGCATCCCCGCCATCATCTGAAGCCGGTTGGCGCGCGGCTCCAGCATGTCGTTTTCCCATGCCTGCACGGTTTTCAGCTTCACACCAAGCCGTTTGGCAAGCTCGTCCTGCGTCATGCCCGCGCCCTCGCGCGCGCCTGTCACGCGGTCGCCGAAGGTCGCGGTTTCCTCGCTGAACCAGCCCTGGGTATCGGTTTCCGTCATCTTGCCTCTCCTTCTTCTGATAGCGCTTGATAGACCGGGGGGCGCACCCTAAGAGAAAGCGGCAACAAATCCAACCCTTCAGCCCGGATTCCTGTCATGGCCTTCCTGTCCGACACCCTTGCCCGCGTGAAACCCTCGCCCACCATCGCGGTCACCACCAAGGCGGCGGAACTGAAGGCGGCGGGCCGCGATGTGATCGGCCTTGGCGCGGGCGAGCCGGATTTCGACACGCCGCAGAACATCAAGGACGCGGCCAAGCGCGCCATCGACGAGGGCAAGACCAAATACACCGCCGTCGATGGCATCCCCGAGCTGAAGAAGGCGATCTGCGCCAAGTTCGAACGGGAGAACGGCCTGAAATACGCGCCGAACCAGATCACCGTGGGCACCGGCGGCAAGCAGATCCTCTACAATGCGCTGATTGCCACCTGCAATCCGGGCGACGAGGTCATCATTCCCGCGCCCTACTGGGTCAGCTACCCCGACATGGTGCTGCTGGCGGGCGGCACGCCGGTTCCGGTGGTGGCGACGCTGGAGAATGATTTCAAGATCACTCCCGCCCAGCTTGAGGCGGCAATCACGCCGAAAACCAAATGGTTCATCTTCAATTCGCCCTCCAACCCCACCGGGGCGGGCTACAGCCATGACGAGCTGAAAGCGCTGACCGATGTGCTGATGCGCCATCCGCAGGTCTGGATCATGTCGGACGACATGTATGAACATCTGGTGTTCGACGATTTCACCTTCGTCACCCCGGCGCAGATCGAACCCGGCCTTTACGACCGCACGCTGACCTGCAACGGCGTCTCCAAGGCCTATGCGATGACCGGCTGGCGCATCGGCTATGCCGGTGGCCCGGTGGAGCTCATCAAGGCCATGGCCAAGGTGCAGTCGCAATCGACCTCGAACCCCTGTTCGGTCAGCCAGTATGCCGCGCTGGAGGGGCTGACCGGGCCGCAGGAGTTCCTGACGGATAACAAGGTGCTGTTCCAGCGCCGCCGCGATCTGGTGGTCTCGATGCTGAACACCTGCCCCGGCATCACCTGCCCGAAGCCCGAGGGTGCCTTCTATGTCTATCCCGACATCGCGGGCTGCATCGGAAAGACCAGCGCGGGCGGCGCGCATATCGTGGATGACGAGGCTTTCGCCACTGCCCTGCTGGAAGAAACCGGCGTCGCCGTGGTCTTTGGCGCGGCCTTCGGACTTTCGCCCAACTTCCGCGTCAGCTACGCTACCTCGGACGAGGCTTTGCGCGAGGCCTGCACCCGGATCAAGACCTTCTGCGAAGGGCTGAAGTAAGGAACCGCATGGCCGACCGGATCACCGCCAACCTGCCCAGCCGCGACTTCGGCGCGACCGAAGCCTTCTATGCGCGGCTGGGGTTCACCCGTCAGTGGCGGGACGAGGGCTGGATGATCCTCAAACGCGGCGTGCTGGAACTGGAGTTCTTTCCGCATCCCGATCTGGTCCCCGGCGAAAGCTGGTTTTCCGCCTGCATCCGGGTCGATGACGTGGACACGCTGCACACCGAATGGCAGGCGGCAGGTCTGCCCGGTGATCATCGCGCCATCCCGCGGCTGACCGGCTTCTTCCAGCCCGGCGAAGCGCCGCGCATGTTCGCGCTGGTGGATGCGGATGGCTCGCTGCTGCGCTGCATGGGAAATGGGGGCTGACATGGCGGGCGACCTGCCGGACTATTATTTCCGCATCCGCGAAAACGGCGCCGTGGTGTTCAAGGTCGATACCGAGAACCGGCAGCGCCGCATCGACATGGATGAAATCGCCACCATCAACATCAAGAACGGCAATGTGAAGCCGCATGGCGACCGCAAGCTTTCGGATGCCGAGATGCAGGTGATCCGCGACTGGATGGCCGGGCGCAGCGCCCTGCTGGCACGCCGCGACATCGACGACATCCACCGCGCCGTGGACTACATGAACATCACGACGCAATGGGTGCAATCGAAAGCCAGTGACGCACAACTGGACGAGGTGACCGACTCCCTGCTGCTGGCGATGCACGACCTGCGGTCGGTTCTGGTGCGCAAGAAGGCCGAACGCCTGCTGAAAGCCGCAGGCGAGGAAGCGGCCGAGGAGTGAGCCTGAAGGCGATAGGACTGGCTATTGCGGAACTGCGCGTATGGCGGGCAAAGTGGTCGTTGACCTGATATGCTTTGCCCTGCATCATTTGAACATGTTGCAGGCTATTGTCGATTATTGGCGGAAGCTGAAGGGATCGGTGCATCCGGATGATGCCACGACCTTTGGTAGGTTCGGCGAGCACGGCTTCAATCTCGATTTTCCTCCGCCAGCATACATTGGCGATATTCTGAACGCGCCAATAATCATACTTGATAATAATGGCGGGTTCGACATGCGAACAACGCCTACTGAATTTCCCGATGCACTGGCACATGAGGAATTTCGTGAAGCTTTGGCATTCCCTCAGCGACTTGATTTGTCCGCCAGGACAGTCGCACCATACTATCGTTCCCGGAATTATACACGTTTTCTCATGTCCGGCGCGGCTGCGCTCGTCAACGGTGTGGCGTATCGCTCCGTCAATGGCGATGCAAAAAGAGTTAAAGAGCTAACTAGAATTCTCCCTTCAGCAAAGTTTCACCGAAACTGGCTCATCCAATCAGTATTACCCTTAGTCAACAGAGGAGAGCGATTTCTTGTCATTCATAGGTGGGGACGATGGGCGCCCGCCACCGATGTCTTCCGCGCGCACCCAAACGCAATTTTCTCCACAGCACAGATTAGCAAGGATCTATCGAGGCAGGAATTGGCCGCTGCCGAAGCATTTCTTCAACAACTGAAGTGACCGTTCACTCTGGGTCTCAATTTTCTCCCTCGCCCGGAGCCTGCAAACCAACAGTGCAGGTGACGCTGGCCAGCCGCTCAGTTCTGAAATGCAACACAATCGCATTCACACCGGACGGGGCACGCGGCTCCAGAAGCGCCACATCAGCAGGGCTGAGGCGATCAACAGGCCGATGACCAGCCCGAGCCACAGGCCGGTGCCTCCCAGCCCCGCCCGAAAGGCGAGGAACCACGAGGTCGGAATCCCCACTGCCCAATAGGCGAAGCTGGCGATCCACATCGGCACGCGGGTATCATGCACACCGCGCAGAAATCCCAGCGCCAGAACCTGTGCCGCATCGGCAAGCTGGAACGCCGCTGCGAAGGCCAGCAGCAGGCTGCCGAAGGCGATGATCTCGGCCGCCTCGGGGTTGGCGTGGTCGATGAACAAGCCGACGATGGGTTCGGGGTAGCTGAGATACAGCGCCACCTGTGCCAGCCCGACAGTGGCGGAAATGGCGATGGCCACCAGCGCACCACGCCGCAGGTTGCCCCAGTCGCCCGCCCCGGCGAAGCGGCCGGTGCGCACGGTGGCCGCATTCGACAGGCCCAGATGCAGCATGAACCCCAGCGCCGTCACCTGCATGGCGATGCCATGCGCCGCCAGTTGCACGGTGCCGATCCAGCCCATCATCAGCGCCGTTGCCTGAAACAGCCCGCTTTCGGCCAGCCCGGTCAGCCCGATGGGCCAGCCAAGGCGGAACACCAGACCCATGGCGTGCCAGTCCGGTCGCCAGAAGCGCTGGAACAGGTGAAAGCGCCGCAGTTCGGGCAGCCAGCCCGCGTAAAGCGCCAGCGCGGCACTGGTCAGAAGCTGCACCAGCGCGGAGGCAAGACCGGCGCCGCGCACGCCCAGCTCAGGCGCGCCCCAATGGCCGAAGACCAGCGCATAGCACAGCGCCCCGTTCACGAAGACCGCGCCCAGCGTCAGCCAGAGCACGACTTGCGTGCGCTCCAGTGCGGCAAGATAGCTTTTCAGCGTCATCACCAGCAGTGCGGGGGCAAGACCAAGCCCGGCGATGCGCAGGAAATCCCGCGCCAGCGCCGCCACCTCGGGCTTTTGCCCGGCGGCCAGCAGGATCGGCTCGGCCCACCAGAACAGCGGATAGGCGATGAGGCCGCAACCGATGGACAGCCAGAGCCCCATGCGGGTAGCCCGGCGCACCTCGGTCTCGTCGCCGCGGCCCAACGCCTGCGCCACCATCGGCATGACGGCCTGTGCAAAGCCTGCACCCAGAACGAAGACGACGAAGAAGCATGACCCGCCGATGACCACCGCCGCCAGTTCGGCCACGCCATACCAGCCGACGATGACAGTATCGACCACATGGAGCAGCATCTGCGCCAGGTGGCTGCCGACCAGCGGCAGGCCAAGCGCCAGCAGGGCACGCAGATGCGCTATGGGGGAAAGGAGCCGGGTCATGCCACCGCTTTACCAACTGGTCAAGGCCGCGGCAAGATGCCGCAATTTTAGTCAGAGTGCGGATATCAGCAACCCGCCAGAGACGATAGCGACCACTAGGCCCACCGCGATCTCGATCATCGGCACCGCGCGGGCCAGCCTGCCGCCTGAAAGCCCCTCGAAAGCGCCCTCGCGCAGGAAATAGGCCGAGGCGGCGACAGCTACCGTCACCGTGGCCGTGCCGAACCCCATGGCATAGACCCCGGCCACCCCGGCGGCGGCAATGCCCATCTGCCAGCTCAGCACCAACAGGAAGAGCGCCCCGGAACACGGGCGCAGGGCGATCCCCGCCACCAGCGCGGCGGCATCGCGCCAGCCGGAAACCTGCGCCACCTGTTCCGGGGTCGGGCCATGGGAATGGCCGCAGCCACAATCCGGGCCATGGGAATGATGATGATCGTGATGGGGATGCGCCTGCCCCCGCCAATTTACCACGCCGCGCCAGACGAGCCACAGCCCGATGCCGAGGATCATCGCATGGCTGACCGGGGCAAGGACGGTCACGGTCACGCCTTCAATCTGCGTCCGCGCCCAGCCAAGGCCCACCATCAGCGCATAGACCAGCACGACGGCGACCGTGGCCTGCGCAAGGCTCGACAGCAGCGCCAGTGCCGCCAGCCGGATCAGCGAGACGCGCCGCGCCATGCCATAGCTGCCGATCAGCATTTTCCCATGCCCCGGCCCCGCCGCATGGAAGAACCCATAGGCGAAACAGACCGCCAGCAACCCCGCCAGCGCGCCGGGCGCCCCGGTGGCGATGCCGCGCACCGCGCCCGCCATCTGCTGCTGCACCTCACGCGCGCCGGCCAGCGCCCAGAGCCGCAGCGCGGTGAAACCACCGCCCGCCCACAGCGCCAGCAGGCCCAGCGCCAGAAGGGCCGCGAACAGGATCACTCCGCGCCGCATGTCACCACCAGTTCATCGGCGAAATTGGCGCCAACCGCCGGGAAATCAGCCTCCACATCCTGATCAGCGCCATATTCAGCCAGAGCCGCCAGAAGCTGCTCATTTGCCGCCGTGGCATCTGGGGCCAGCACTTCGGCCTTGCAGCCTTGTGGCAGCGCGGGCGCAAAGGTCGGCGGCAAGGCAATCGTATAGGCGGTATAAAAGCTCGGGTCATAGGCCTGCACCCGCAGCGGTTGTTCCAGCGGCAAGGCCGGGTCGATCCGACGCAGATGCGTGGAGGTCAGCCGCCCGCCCTCGAATTTCGCCGTCCAGTCTTCGGGCGGCCCCAGAGGCACCGGGGTTTCCCCCGACAACAGGTAGGTATCGCCACTGAATTCGGTATCCCAGTTCATGTCGAACCCCTGAAGGGCGGCGGTTTCGGCCTCCGTGGCATTGCCGTCATGATCGGCGTCCAGCCCGCGTTCCTCGACCAGCACCATGGAATAGAAATCGTCATAGACCCATGTGATGCGCAGCGCCTCGGCCCGTCCCCCGGCATCAAACAGAACCTCGACCCCGGTGTCGATCCAGACATGCGGATGCGCCAGCGCCGGAAGCGGCAGACTTATGGCAATGGCAAGTGCGACAGCCCTCATGCCGACTGCTCCGGCTTACGGGCGATGAAATCGACAAGGGCAGAGCGGCCGGAATGGCCGCGCCCCTCGGAAATCTCGGCATCGTAATCCCCGGCCCGCAGCACCTCCCAGCCCGCGAAATCGGCGCGCAGATCCTCCAGCCGGTACATGTTGGCGGGATCGGACGGTCCGCCGGTGCCATAGCCGACCTGACGTGGCGCGTAGCCGTGCAACAGCACAAGGCCCCCCGGCACCACGGCCTGTGCGATGCCCTGATGGATACGGGCACGCAGGGGCGGCGGGGCGAACTGGATGAAAATGCCGATCACCACATCAAAGGGCTGCGACCAGTCCCAGTCCTCGATCCCCGACTGGCGGAAATCGACCGTCACCCCCCGCGCTTCGGCCAGCGCGCGTGCCTTTTCCAGCGCGACAGGGCTTTGCTCCATCGCCGTCACGCGATGGCCCCGCCCTGCCAGCCAGACCGAATTGCGCCCCTCGCCATCGGCAAGGCACAGAACCCTTGCGCCCTGCGGCATGACCCCGGCCTCGCGCGGCAGAAAGGCTGCCGGTTCGGTGCCGAACAGATAGCCCTCTGCCGAATATCGTTCATCCCACATGGCGCGCCCTCCGATCCTGTCCCCACCGGGGTAAGGCCGAAGCCGCGCCCCGGCAAGAGGCGCGGCACGCTGCGGTCAGGCCTGGGCGGCTTCCTGCGCCCGCGCGGTGGCGGGCGTCTTGCCGGCATCAAACGCCTTGCGGAAATCCGGCGGCAGCGCGGTATCGAGGATATGCCCCGCCCCGCCAATCACCTGACTGGCCCGCCCCACGATCAGCGGATCGGGCGTGCCGATGACCGAAGCATCCTTGCCCGGATAGTCGATGGTCGACAGGAAATGGCGCATGCAGTTCAGCCGCGCGCGTTTCTTGTCGTTCGACTTCACGATGGTCCAGGGCGCATCGGCGGTATCGGTGTAGAAGAACATCGCCTCTTTCGCCTCGGTATAATCATCCCATTTGTCGAGGCTCGCCTTGTCGATGGGCGACAGTTTCCACATCTTCAGCGGATCGGTCTCGCGCGCGGTAAAGCGGCGGTGCTGTTCCTCGCGTGTGACCGAGAACCAGTACTTGTAAAGCCGGATACCCGAGCGCACCAGCATCCGCTCCAGTTCCGGCACCTGGCGCATGAATTCGAGGTATTCCGAGGGGCTACAGAAGCCCATCACCCGTTCGACCCCGGCGCGGTTATACCAGCTGCGGTCGTAAAACACGATTTCCCCGGCGGTCGGCAGATGCTGGATGTAGCGCTGGAAGAACCATTCGCCCTTTTCCTTGTCCGAAGGCTTGGTCAGGGCCACGACACGGGCATAGCGTGGGTTCAGATGTTCCATGAACCGCTTGATCGTGCCGCCCTTCCCCGCCGCATCACGGCCCTCCATCAGCACCACGAACTTCTGCCCGGTCTCCTGCGCCCAGATCTGCACCTTCAGCAGCTCGGCCTGCAACAGCGCCTTCTCTTTTTCATAGGGCCCGCGCCCCATCAGCCGGGAATAAGGGTAGCGGCCGGATTCAAACGCCTCGCGGATCGCATCCTGATCGGCGCGGGGAAACTGGCGCGGACCATGGGCCACGGCAGGGGTGGCGGCGGGCGGCAGTTCGGGCGGGCCATCGGTGGCCGCGGGCGCGGCAATCGGCGCGACGGGCACGGCGGCGGGGTCGGCGATCTTGGCTGCGTCTTCCATACGGGGCTCCCTTGTTACATGCGTTCGGGGCACCTTTTCCGACCGCACAAGCGGGCACATTGATCCGCGTCAATCCGGCGCAGCAGAGCGGGGAAAGTGACAGTTTTGCAACGAGATTGTAACGATCCGAACCGCCAGGCCGAAACAGAAAGGGCGGCAAGCCCCAGACCTGCCGCCCTCTGTGGGGGAAAATGTCTACCTTATCAAAATGACCGCAGTGCCAAAGGCTTTCGTCATGCCGTCACCCTAGCCCCCGGCCTTGGGCGCCGCATACTCCATCTGCGGTAAAAAGGCGTTAACGTGGCAGGAATTCGGCGAGCCGATCTAGAACCTGACGCCATTCGCGGAAGAAAAGCAGCTGCCCGGTTGCAGGCAGAAACTCCACGCGCAACCGGGGGTAATCGTCCATCAATTCGCGAATCGTCTGCACCGGAGTCTGCGGGTCCTGATCTCCCTGAAGCAGCAGCACCGGCACCTTGCAGCGCCGGATCAGCGCGGACCAGTCGCGCTCGGAACTGATGCATTCGCGCGTGAACGCCTCATGCGCGGAGAAGCGCGCCGCCAGACAGACCTCGGAGCCCGCCAGCATCGCTTCGCGCACCTGCGGATCGGCGAAGGTTTCCATATCGGCGGGTGATCCGCCATTGACCTGGGCAAAGAACTTTTCCTTGCCCAGCTTGCGCGCGAGGCTGAACCCGGCCTGCACCAGAAACGGCAGAACCTTCGGGGCATAGCGTGCATTGGCAAGGATGAAGCGCTGCCACTTGTCCATGCGCTCATACTGCGCGGCGGTGCGCAGCGGCAGTTGCGCAGCACAGCCGATCACGCCCGAGACCATCCCCGGCCGCAGATCGGCCAGCGCCAGCGCAAAGCGCAGATCCGCCCCCAGCGCGATGACAGCCACCTGCGCGATACCCAGATGATCCAGCACCGCCGCATAATCCTCGGCCACGCCCTGAACATGGTCGGTCCCGCGCCCGTGCAGATCGCTTTCGCCATAGCCCGCCCGCACCGGCACGATGATGCGCAGACCGCGCCGTTCGGCCTGACGCTCGGCATCGGCAGGCCAGCGGATCAGGCCATAATCAAGGTGCATGAACAGCACAGGCACGCCGCCCGGCGCACCAAATTCGATGAATTCCAGCCTGCGCCCGGCAGGCCCGCGCAGATGCTGGAATTCCACATCCCGCAGAAGCCCCGGCCCCGCCACCTCGCGCACCCCCGAGGTGGGGATGAAAGAGACATCCATCAGCCCCAGCACCACACGCACCAGTTCCGACTGGCTGTGGGTTTCGGTCTTGGCAAGGATCGAGCGCGCCTGCGTCCGCACTGTCTCGATGGAGCGGCCGCGCTGTTCGGCGATATCTTTCAGCGGCAGGCCCAGCGTGATACCGCGCACGATCTCCACCTCGGCCAGCGTCAGCCCGAAAGCTTCCTGCACCGTGGCGCTGAATTCGGCAGGCCAGTAAAGTTCCGTCGAGATGACCAGCGCCAGCGGATGCGGTCCGGGTGCTGCGATGCGGCTGACCCGCAGAATGACCGGGCTGCCGGTGGTGACCGACCGGATGCGCAGTGTCGCCACCTGTTCGCCCAGACCCAGCGCCACTTTGCGGATCACCGCGCGCAGGGTATCCACATCCTCGGCGTCGAAAGGCAGCGCCGTCAGCGCCGCCCCATCGGACAGGCCGAAGGCATGCTGCGCGGGCCGGTTACAGGCGGTGATCTTCGGCCCGCCGTCACTGACAAACGCCGCAGACCGCGGGATGTCATCCAGCAGCAGGCGATAACCGCCCTCCTCGCGCGTGGCCTCGTAACGGTCGAGGAATACCCGCGCCCGGTTGATATGGGCGTCGATCTCGGGATCGTCCAGCACCACGGCATGATCCACCGGCCCGCTGCGCAACGAGGCCGCACGGTCCTCCCACACCTCCAGCAGTTCCTCAAGCCGGATCGGGTCGAGCGCCACCTCGTAAAGGCGGTCGACAATCTCGGCCTTCTGCTCGCGCTCGGCAAACTGCGCGGTGGGCGGTTTGACAGGACGTTCGGTCATGTTCGCTAGCTTGCGCATCGCAAGGAACGAAGCAAGCGCGCTTTACATTCCGGCCATCAGCTCACCCTTCTTTCCACCGCTTTCACCACTTCGGAATGGCCGTGCCCGCCCCCGGTCAGCAGCAGCGCAACCCCTGCCAGCATCAGGGCAAGCCCGCACAACTCCACGGCAGAGAAGCCATCCCGGAACAGGAATCGCGACAGGATCAGCGCCAGCGTCACCTCGGTGCAGATGATCAGCAGCACGACCTCGGCAAAGCGCGCGCGGCGCAGGGCCTCCATCTCCAGCGCCGAGGCGATGATCAGCGTCACCACAACCCCGGCCAGCGTCACCCAGACCGGGATCTGCCCCCATCCTTTCAGGAAAAGTGCTGCGGCCAGATAGAACAATGCCGCAAGGGCCGCGATGGCGGCCGTCATCAAGCCAGTCATGAAAAACCTCGTCAGATGCAAAAGATTTGAGACGCCGTAAAATCCGGGCGCCTATCGATATCCTGCCCCCAAACCGCGATTCCGGCAAGACGGTTGCCGAATCTGCCCCGCGCATCGGATGAAGGGATATCCCTTCAGGAGGTATCGCCTTGATCACGCTTTACGGCTGCTATCGCTCCCGCGCCTCGCGCCCGCTCTGGCTTCTGTCCGAAACAGGCACGCCCTTCACCCATGTTCCGGTGATCCAGGCCTACCGTCTGCCCGATCCCGGTGCCGCCGATGCGCCGGTCAACACCGCCTCGCGCGGCTTTCTGGCGGTGAACCCCATCGGCCAGATCCCCGCGCTGGTCGACGGCGATCTCGTGCTGACGGAAAGCCTCGCGATCTGCCTGCATCTGGCCCGCCGCGCCGGTGGCCCTCTGGCGCCGAAGGACGAGGCCGAACTGTCGGCCAGCGAAAACTGGGCGCTGTTCGCCGCCACCGCGATCGAACCGCATTCCCTGGCGATCCTGCAATCGCAAGATCCGCAGGTGGTTGAGGCCGAGGCTGCAAAGCTGGCCCGCGGGCTTGCCCGGCTGGAGGCGCATCTTACCGGCCGCGACTGGCTGTCGGACCGCTTCACGGTCGCCGATCTGATGGTGGCCGAATGCCTGCGCTATGCCCAGGGCCACAAGCCGCTGATGGAGGCGCATCCCGCCACGGCCAGCTGGCTGGCCCGCTGTCAGGCCCGGCCGGCGTTTCAGGCCATGTGGCAGGCGCGGTCGGCGGAACCGGCCTGAGGCCTACAAACTGCGGTGACGTCACGGGCGGGACGCAACAGCTTGCGCCCCGCCCGCCCGAATGGTCTAATCGCGCCCCTGAAGACGCCCGCAAAGAGGAATCGAGCAGCCCATGCCCACCGACATGTTCGCCGCCCAGCCCGAAGAATATAACGCCTCCTCCATCGAGGTGCTGGAAGGGCTGGAGCCCGTGCGCAAGCGGCCCGGCATGTATATCGGCGGCACCGATGAACGCGCGCTGCATCACCTTGTCGCCGAGATCCTCGACAATTCGATGGACGAGGCGGTGGCGGGCCATGCGAACCGGATCGAGGTCGAACTGCACGAGGATCATTCCGTCACCGTCCGCGACAACGGGCGCGGCATGCCGGTCGATCCGCATCCGAAATTCCCCGGAAAATCCGCGCTGGAGGTCATTCTGACCGTGCTGCACGCGGGCGGCAAATTCTCGAACAAGGCCTATTCGACCTCGGGCGGTCTGAACGGCGTGGGGTCTTCGGTGGTGAACGCGCTGTCGGATTCGCTGATCGTGCAGGTGGCCCGCAACAAAGAGCTTTACGAACAACGCTTCTCGCGCGGTGTCCCGCAGGGGCCGATTGCAAAGCTGGGCGCCGCCCCCAACCGGCGCGGCACCACCGTGACCTTCCACCCGGACCCCGAGATCTTCGGCTCGCTGAAGCTGAAACCCGCGCGGCTGTTCAAGATGGTGCGGTCCAAGGCCTATCTGTTCTCGGGCGTGGAAATCCGCTGGAAATCCGCCATTGAAGACGGCGAAACCCCGCAGGAGGCCACCTTCCACTTCCCCGGCGGCCTCGCAGATTACCTGAGCGAAAGCCTGCAAAAGGTTGAAACCTATTCGGAAAAGCCCTTCGCCGGTAAGGTGAGCTTCACCGAGAAATACGGCGTTCCCGGCTCGGTTGAATGGGCGATCAACTGGACGCCCGCGCGCGACGGCTTCATTCACAGCTATTGCAACACCGTGCCCACGCCCGAGGGCGGCACGCATGAGGCGGGCTTCTGGGCCGCGATCCTGAAGGGCGTGCGCGCCTATGGCGAGCTGGTCAAGAACCGCAAGGCCGAACAGATCACCCGCGACGACCTGCTGGCGGGGGGTTGCGCGCTGGTGTCGTGCTTCATCCGAGAACCGCAATTCGTGGGCCAGACCAAGGACCGCCTGTCCACCGAGGAGGCCGCAAAATGGGTCGAGGGCGCGGTGCGCGACCATTTCGACACCTGGCTGGCGAATGACACCAAATCGGCAGGCGCGATCCTCGATTTCCTTGTGCTGCGCGCCGAGGAACGGCTGCGCCGCAGGCAGGAAAAGGAAACGCAGCGCAAATCTGCGACCAAACGCCTGCGCCTGCCCGGCAAGCTGACCGATTGCTCCGCCAAGAGCCGCGAGGGGACGGAACTGTTCATCGTCGAGGGCGACTCGGCCGGTGGGTCTGCCAAGGGCGCCCGCGACCGCGAATATCAGGCGCTGCTGCCCTTGCGCGGCAAGGTGCTGAACGTGCTGGGCGCGGCCTCGAACAAACTGGCCGACAATGCCGAGATCCGCGACATCTGCGAGGCGCTGGGTGTCAGCATGGGCACGAAGTTCCGCACCGATGACCTGCGCTATGACAAGATCATCATCATGACCGACGCCGATGTGGATGGCGCCCACATTGCCAGCTTGCTCATGACCTTTTTCTTCACCCAGATGCGCCCGCTGATCGACAAGGGCCACCTCTACCTCGCCTGCCCGCCGCTTTACCGGCTGACGCAGGGTGCCAAACGGCTTTACGTCGCCAATGACGCCGAAAAAGAACACTGGCTGGAAAAGGGCCTTGGCGGCAAGGGCAAGATCGACGTGCAACGCTTCAAGGGACTTGGCGAGATGGACGCCAAGGACCTGAAGGAAACCACGATGGACCCCAAATCCCGCACCCTGATCCGCGTCAGCATCGACGAGGACGAACCGGGCGAAACCGGCGATCTGGTCGAACGGCTGATGGGCAAGAAACCGGAACTGCGCTTCCAGTACATTCAGGAAAACGCGCGGTTCGTGGAGGAACTGGATGTGTGAGGGGGCTTCTCCTCACCCCACCGCCACATTCACCGCCAGCGCCAGAATGACGGTGTTGTAGAAGAACGACACCACCCCATGCGCCAGCACAAGGCGGCGCAGGGCGGCACGTTCGACGATCACGTCGGAGACCTGCGCGGTCATGCCGACGGTGAAGCTGAAATACAGGAAATCCCATGGGCCGGGGGTCTGATTGCCCGGAAAGCTCAGCCCCTTCGCACCCTTGTCATACCAAAGCGCGGCATAATGGAACGCCGCCAGCACATGCAGCACGGTCCAGCCCAGCGGGACCGAGGCGACGGCCAGCGCCACCTCCACCGGGCCGCCGTGGTTCATCGCCAGCGAGATGGCGCCAAGGCTCAGCCCGACCGAGCCCAGCGCCAGCGCCGCAATCAGCGGCACACCCTCGTCCGACAGTTCGGAATGGCGGCGCAGATCCTCGGGCGACATGCCGCGCAGAAACAGGCCGACAAGCCCGAGATAGACTAGAAAGGCACTGTCAGCCGCCAGCAGCACGGCCCGCGCGCCGCTCAGTCCCCAGAGCCAGCCTGCACCGCCCAGCGCCACGCCAAGCATAAGGGCAAGGACAAAGCGGCGGTGGCGGGCGAACATCGGCTACCAACCCTCGCCGACCTGCCGCATCTCGGGCAGGAAGCTGGCCATCATCGCGGGCAACTGGTTGCGCCCCGGCCCGGCGGCAATGATCACCAGCCGCGATCCCGCCATCCCCTCGGGCCATCCGGGCAGGCTGCGCGGCGGGCTGAGGATATGCTGCACGGCATGGAAGACCGTGGGACGTCCCGGCAGTTCCTGCAATTCCACCAGCCCCTTGAGACGCAGAAGATCAGGGCCATAGGTCGATTGCAACGCGCCGATGGCCATCTGCATCACGCTCGCCTCGATCGGCTGATCGGCCATGAAGCAGAAGGCGGTGACGCTGCCGCCATGGTGGTTGGCACTGTGATGGTGATGATGGTGGCCGGTGCTGGCGAACCGCAACCACTCCGCCACCACCGGCGGCTTGCCCGCCACATCGTAGGCGGCAATCGAAAACAGCCGTTCGGCAGTCAGATCGGCGGCGGTCACCACCCCGGCATTGGGGGCGAGCGCGGTCAGACGCTCAACCACCGGCGCCGGGTCCGCCAGATCGGTTTTCGAGATCACCAGCAGATCGGCGACGCCCACCTGCCGCCGCGCCTCGTCATATCGGTCCAGCGCCTCGGTCGCATTGGCGGCATCGACCACCGTCACCACGCCGTTCAGCACGAAATTGTCCAGCATGATGTCATTGGTCATGAAAGTCTGCATGACCGGAGCAGGATCGGCGAGGCCCGTCGTTTCGATCACCACGCGGCTGAAGGCGGGGCCCTTGCCGCTGTCTGCCTCATCCTTGAGGCGCAGCAGCGTCAGCCGCACATCACCGGAAACCGTGCAGCAGATGCAGCCGGTGGAGGAGGCAAAGGCGCGGTCGCCCACGCCCTCCATCAGCCCGCCATCCACATCCACCGCGCCGAATTCATTGACGATGACCGCGGTATCGCCAAAGCCCGGCTCGGTCATCAGCCGGTTCAGCAGCGTGGTCTTTCCGGCGCCCAGAAAGCCGGTGAGGATGGTGACGGGGATGCGGTCGGTCATGCGGGTCTCCTGTTCCCGCCCATCGGTAGCCGCACCGCCCCCTGCGCGCAAGTCAGCGTGCCAGCGCGAGCAGACCCGGCACGTCCAGATGCGCCTCCATGTGATCGGCGAGCGCGTCCAGCGTCGCCTCGACTGTGGCCTCATAGCCCAGCGCCGATGTGGCCCCGAGGCCCCGCAGGAAGGCCGCGCGGAAGGCATCGGCCCGGAACAGCCCGTGCAGATAGCTGCCAATGATGCGGCCATCAGCCGAGACCGCGCCTTCGGGGGCGCCCTCGACAAAGGCGAAAGGCCGGGCGCGGGCCGGGCCGTTGCTGCGCCCGATATGGATTTCATACCCCTCGACATCGAGGCCGGTGGCGGCATGGGTGGCGCGGGTGCGGGTCAGCCGCTTGTCCGGGGTCATCACCGTCTCGATGTCCAGCAGCCCCAGCCCCGGCGTTTCGCCCGCCGGTCCCTCGATCCCCTCGGGATCACGCACCACATGGCCCAGCATCTGATACCCGCCGCAAATGCCCAGCACATGCCCGCCGCGCCGCACATGGGCGGCAAGATCAATGTCCCACCCCTGCGCGCGCAGGAAGGCCAGATCGCCGCGCGTCGATTTGCTGCCCGGAAGGATCACCAGATCGGCGTCGCCCGGAATGGGCTGCCCGGCGGGCAGCAGCGTCAGCCGCACGGCAGGCTCCTGCGCCAGCGGGTCCAGATCATCGAAATTGGCGATCCGCGACAGCGCGAGGCAGACCACATGCAGCGCGCCATCGCCGCGCGCGCGTGGCAGGTCCAGCGCATCCTCGGCGGGCAGCCGCGCGGCATCGCCAAACCACGGCAACACCCCGAACCCACGCCAGCCGGTGCGATCCGCGATCAGCCGGTAACCGCCATCGAACAGGCGCACATCGCCCCGGAACTTGTTGATGAGGAACCCCACGATCATCGCAGCATCCTCCGGGTCAAGCACCGCCTGCGTGCCGATCATCTGCGCGATCACTCCACCCCGGTCGATGTCCCCGGCCAACACCACCGGCACATCCGCCGCCCGCGCGAAACCCATATTGGCGATGTCGCCCGCGCGCAGATTGACCTCGGCGGGGCTGCCCGCACCCTCGACGATCACCAGATCATGCGCTGCCCGCAACCGGGCAAAGCTTTCCTGTACTGCCCCCATCAGACGTGGCTTCAGCGCCGGATATTCCGCCGCCCGCGTCGTGGTCAGCCGCCGCCCCTGCACCACCACCTGCGCGCCGGTCTCGCTTTCCGGCTTCAGCAGCACCGGGTTCATATCCACCACCGGCTCCAGCCCGCAGGCCAGAGCCTGAAGCGCCTGCGCCCGCCCGATCTCGCCGCCGTCCGCCGTGACGGCGGCGTTGTTCGACATGTTCTGCGGCTTGAAGGGCGCCACCTTCAACCCGCGCCGCCGCGCCGCCCGGCAAAGCCCCGCGACCAGCAGCGACTTGCCGACATTGGACCCCGCCCCCTGGATCATCAGCGCCGTCATCGCGCCTCTCCCTGGACAGGATGGGGGCGCTGCCCCCTCGGCCCTGCGGGCCTCACCCCCGGGATATTTAAGGCCAAGATGAAATGGCACCCAGCCCGATTTGGGCGCCGCATCCCGGGCCGTTTCCACGGCAGAGACGCGGCGCTTTCACCTTGGACGGCCATCGGGATCCCTCCCTGTTCCGCCCCTTCAACCTGCCGCGATTCGGTTAACATCTCGTTGCTTTCATCTTGGCCTTAAATATCCCGGGGGAGTCGCGCAGCGACGGGGGCAGAGCCCCCTCCCCGGCCGGTCAGAACTCGACGCCCTTCTGACCCTTGATCCCCGAGCGGAACGGATGCTTCACCAGCGCCATCTCGGTCACCAGATCGGCCAGTTCGATCAGCTCTTCCCTGGCGTTGCGGCCCGTGAGGCAGACATGGGTCATCGGCGGCTTCTCGTCGCGCAGGAAGTCCAGAACCTCGTCCAGCGGCAGATAATCATAGCGCAGCGCGATATTGATTTCGTCCAGCAGCACGAAGCGGATCTCCGGGTCGCGGATCAGCTCTTTCGCCTTCTCCCAGCCCTTGCGCGCCATGGCGATGTCACGGGCGCGGTCCTGGGTTTCCCAGGTGAAGCCCTCGCCCATGGCGTGAAACTGGCAGAGACCCGCGAAATTCTCTTCGATCAGGCGCCGCTCGCCCGTGTCCCAGGCGCCCTTGATGAACTGCACCACGGCGCAGGGCATACCATGGGCGATGCAGCGCAGGATCATGCCGAACCCGCTGGAGCTTTTGCCCTTGCCCGCGCCGGTATGGACAATGAGCAGCCCCGTTTCGCCTTCTTTCGTCGCCATGATCTTGTCACGGGCGGCTTTCTTCTTCGCCATCTTGGCGGCATGGCGGGCCAGATCCTCTGCCGGAACTTCGGTCTGCGGGGCGGTATCTTGCATCGTATCCTCCTGTTCGCGGGGCAGCATAGCGGTGGCCCTTGTCCACCGGAAGCCGCGAAGCGACGGCCCGCGCGCGGCGCGCGCCATGTCGCGCCTGCCCGCCGAAGCGGCGCGGGCCGCGCTTGACTTCGCCGGGGGATGTGGCACAAGCGGGCCATGCTGGTTCCTGCCGCGAGGCAGGTGAAAAGGGAATGCGACAGGCTCAAGTGCCAAGCGCAGCCGCCCCCGCGACCGTGACCGGAGAGACCCCATACCACTGGCAAACAGCCGGGAAGGTCGGGGTCGGGGAGAAATCCACTCCGCAAGCCGGGAGACCTGCCAGCGATCTGTTTTGACGGGCGGACGGGGTGTTCCGCGACCGGCAGAGGTGACTGCCTGTCACCCCTTCCGCGCCTGCATCCCTTTTGCCAAGGAAGGGATGATCCGATGGCGCAGACCACGCTCCATGTCTGTCTGACCTGCCGGCGCGAAGGGGTGGACCCCGCCGCGCCGCGCCCCGGTGCCGTGCTGCACGAGGCACTGGCGCAGGCAGGCGCGCCGGAAGGCGTGCGCATCGTCGGGGTCGAATGCCTGTCGGCCTGTTCCAACGGCTGTGCGGTCGCACTCTCTGCCCCCGGCAAATGGACCTATGTCTATGGCCGGCTGGACCCTGATACCCATGTCGCTTCCATTCTGGACGGCGCCACGCGCTATGCCGGAACCGCTGACGGCGTTGTGCCCTGGCGCGAGCGGCCCGAGGTGTTCCGCAAGCAATGCCTTGCCCGCATCCCCCCATTCCCCTCTGACGCAACACAGGAAGCCTCCGAATGACCGATCTGACCAAAGTCCCCGTCACTGTGATCACCGGCTTTCTGGGCTCGGGCAAGACGACGCTGATCCGGCATCTGATGCAGAACCCTCAGGGCAAGCGGCTGGCCGTTCTGGTCAATGAATTCGGCACCGTGGGGGTGGATGGCGAGATCCTGAAATCCTGCGCCGATGCGAATTGCCCGGTGGAGAATATCGTGGAACTCGCGAATGGCTGCATCTGCTGCACCGTGGCCGAGGATTTCATTCCGACGATCGAGGCGCTGATGGCGATGCCGCAGCGCCCCGATCATATCCTGATCGAAACCTCGGGCCTCGCGCTGCCGAAACCGCTGCTGAAAGCCTTCGACTGGCCCGCGATCCGCTCGCGCATCACGGTGGATGGCGTGGTGGCGCTGGCCGATGCCGAGGCGGTGGCGGCAGGGCGTTTCGCCTCCGATGTCGCAGCGGTGGAGGCGCAGCGCGCCGCCGATGACAGTCTTGACCACGAAACCCCGCTGTCCGAGGTGTTCGAGGATCAGATCGCCTGCGCCGATCTGGTGTTGCTGACCAAGGCCGACCTCGCGGGCGAGGCCGGTCTGGCCGCCGCGCGCGGGGTGATCGAGGCCGAGGCGCCGCGCAAGCTGCCGATCCTGCCCGTTTCGGAAGGTGTGGTGGACCCGCGTGTCGTACTGGGCCTGAATGCGGCGGCCGAAGACGACCTTGCCGCCCGTCCGAGCCATCACGATGGCCATGACGACCATGAACATGATGATTTCGACACAGTGGTGATCGAACTGGGTGAAGTGGCGGACCCGGAGGCGCTGCAAGCCGCAATCATCCGGCTGGCCCGCGAACAGGATATCCTGCGCGTGAAGGGTTATGTCGCCGTAGTGGGCAAGCCGATGCGGATGCTGGTGCAGGCCGTGGGCGCGCGGGTACGGGCACAATATGACCGCCCATGGGGCGACACACCGCGTGCGACCCGTCTGGTGGTCATCGCCGAGCATGACAAGGTGAACGAAGCCGCCATCCGCACCGTGCTGGAGGGCTGAGCCTTGCACGTCGTCTTCCGCGAAAGTCACGGGCTGGAGGAGACCGACACGCCGTTCGATCCGGGGCAAAGCCCGGCGGATCTGGTGGTTCTGTCATTTTCCGACAGCGACCTTGGCGCTTTCGCGGCAGGATGGCAGCGGGCGAAAGCGGCGGGCGATGTGCCTTCGCTGCGGCTGGTCAATCTGGTGGCGCTGCGCCATCCGGTGTCGGTCGATACCTATGTAGAGGCGACGCTGTCCGGGGCGAAGGGCATTCTGGTCCGGCTGATCGGCGGTGAAAGCTACTGGCCCTATGGCCTCGCCTCGGTGCAGGATCTGTGCCGACGCAAGGGCATCGCGCTGGCGGTGCTGCCCGCCGACGGGCGGCCGGATGCGCGGCTGGACGACCTTTCTACCCTGCCCACCGGCACCTTGCGGCGTCTGGCGGTGCTGTGTGACGCAGGCGGCGCGGTGGCAGCGCAGGCGGCGCTGGCGCAGCTCGCGCTGGCGGCGGGGCTTTACATGGCGCCGGTGGCGGGGGCCAAGACCCTGCCCGATTGCGGCTGGTATTGCCCTGACCGGGGCGTCATCGCCTTGCCCGAAGGTGAAGCGCCGCTGATCGCCGTCACCTTCTATCGGTCTTACCTGACCGCCGCCGATACCGACCCGGTGGATGTGCTGATCCGTGCGGCGCGGGCCCGGGGTTTGCGGGCCTTCGGCCTGTTCGCCCCCTCGCTGAAAGGCCCGCATGCCGCGCTGGTCGCCGGGGCGCTGCAGGCTGCGCAGCCGGTGGCGGTGATCAATGCCACCGCCTTTTCCGCCAGGGGCGAGGCTGGTCATTCGCCGCTGGATGCCACTGGCTGTCCGGTCTGGCAGGTGGCGCTGTCGACCGCGCGGCGCAAGGATTGGGTCGCCGCAGAACGCGGGCTGTCGCCCGCCGATCTGGCCATGCATGTCGTATTGCCCGAGGTCGATGGCCGGATCTTCGCCGGGGTAGTCAGCTTCAAGCAACCCAGCCCTCGCGACCCTGACCTGCAATTCTCGCGCTTCGTGCATCGCGCTGACGAGGGCCGCGTGGCAGCGGTGATCGACAAGGTTGCCGCGCGCTATCGGCTGGGCGCCACGCCTGTGGCGGAACGGCGGTTGGCGCTGGTGCTGTCCACCTATCCCGGCAAGGGCTGGAACCTTGCCCATGCCGTTGGCCTGGATGCGCTGGCCTCGACAGAGGCCATTGTGGAAACGCTCCGCAGCGCGGGCTACGCGGTGACGCCCGGCACGGATCTGGGCCGCGTGCTTCAGGCCGAAACGCTCGACTGGCCGCTGGCGGATTATCGCGCCGCGCTGGCTGCCCTGCCCGCGCCGCTGCAAACGGCCCTGCACGCCACATGGGGCGCCCCCGAGGATGACCCGGCTTGCGAGGGCCAGTTCTTCCGCTTCCGGGCGCTGCGTCGGGGCGCGGCGCTGGTGGCGCTGCAACCGGAACGCGGCACGGCGGCATTGCGTGATGGCGAATATCACGACACCGGCCGCGTGCCCTGCCATGGTTATGTGGCCTTCTACCTGTGGCTGCGGGCGCAGCGACTTCATGCGCTGATCCATGTCGGCGCGCATGGCACGCTGGAATGGCTGCCCGGCAAGGCGGTGGCGCAATCCGATGCCTGCTGGCCCGAGGCGCTGGCGGGTGATCTGCCGGTGATCTACCCGTTCATCGTCAATGATCCCGGCGAGGCGGCGCAGGCCAAGCGCCGCATCGGTGCGGTCACCTTGGGCCATATGCCGCCGCCGCTGACGCAGACGGGCACGCCCCCCGCGCTGTTGCGGCTGGAGCGGCTACTGGACGAATATTCCACCGCAGATGGGCTGGACCCCGCGCGCCGCGACCGGCTGGTGGCCGATCTGCGGGCCGAGGCGCAGGCGGCGGGCGTCGAGGCCGATCTGGGGCTTGCCCCCGATGCCTCTGCCGCCGAGGCGATGGTGCGGATCGACCGTTTCGTCTGCGACGTGAAGGAAAGCCAGTATGGCGAGGGGCTGCATGTCTACGGCACGGCAAAGGGCGAGGCCGCGGGGCTGCTGACGGCGCTGGACGCGCGGCATGTGACGCCCGGGCCATCGGGGTCCCCGGCGCGGGGACGGCTGGACGTGCTGCCGACCGGGCGCAACCTTTATGCCGTCGATCCGCGCGCCGTACCCAGCCGCGCCGCCCATGCGCAGGGCGTGAAACTGGCGGAAGAGCTGATCCGGCGGCATTTGCAGGATCAGGGCGATTACCCGCGCGCGCTTGTGGTGGACCTCTGGGGGTCGGCCACCATGCGCACGGCGGGCGAGGAATTTGCCATGGCGCTGCATCTGGCCGGGCTGGCGCCGCGCTGGGACGAAGGCTCGGCCCGTGTTTCGGGGTTTGAAATCGTGCCGCCCGCGCTTCTGGGCCGCCCGCGCGTCGATGTGACGTTGCGGGTGTCGGGCCTGTTCCGCGATGTCTTTCCGGGGCTGGCGCAGTTGTTCCAGCAGGCGGTGGGCGCGCTGGCCGACCGGGACGAGGATGAGAACCCCTATGCCGCGGCCCCCGGCCCCCGCGTCTTTGGCCCGAAGCCGGGTCTTTACGGCACCGGCATGGGCGCCGCGCTGGAGGATTATTCCGATGCCGCCCGCGCGGCGGCAGGCGAGGCATGGCTGAACGCCTCGGAATGGGCAATCGACGCGCAGGGCGCGGTGACCCCCGACCGGGCGGCGCTGGAGGCGCGGCTGCGCGGGGCCGAGGGCTTCGCCCATGTGCAGGATCTGCCCGAAACCGACCTGTTGCTGGCCGCCGATCATGCCGCGCATGAGGGCGGCTTTGCCGCCGCACTGGCGCGGCTGGGCGCCGGGACCGTGCCGCTTTACCATCTGGACGCCACCCGCCCCGACCGGCCGCGGGCTCGCCTGCTGGGCGAGGAGATCGCCCGCGTGGTGCGCGCCCGCGCCACCCATGCAGGCTGGGCCGAGGGGATGATGCGTCACGGCTTTCGCGGCGCGGCGGAAATCGTGGCGACCGTGGATCACCTTGCTGCCTTCGCCCATCTGACCCGCGCCGTGCCGGGCCATCTGTTCGACCTCTGCCACGAGGCAACCCTGGGCCGGGCCGAGGTGGTGGCGTTTCTGGAACGCGAGAACCCCGAGGCTTTGGCCGCGCTGCGCGACCGCTTTCACGCCCTGCATGCGGCAGGGCTGTGGGTGACGCGGCGCAATTCCATCGCAGCCTGGCTGGAGGGTGCGGCATGAGCGGCGTCGGCAAAGGCGTTCCGGTCGCCGGGGGGCTGTCTGCCCCCCGCGGGGGCTGCGCCCCCTCCCCCCGAGGATATTTGGGCCAGGATGAAAGCGAGCCGGGTATCCAGGGTCCGAAAATATCTGGCCCCAAAATTCAGGGCTGGTGTCCGGGGGCGCTGCGGCCGATGGCCTCGGGCGACGGGCTGGTGGTCCGGGTGCGGCCCCGGCTGGGACGGCTGAGCATGGAACAGGCGGCGGGGATTGCCGCTCTGGCCGCCGCGCATGGCAACGGGCGGATCGACCTTTCGGCGCGGGCCAATGTGCAGCTGCGCGGGGTGCGGGTGGAAAGCCATGGCGCGCTGGTCGAGGGGCTGCGCAGGCTGGGGCTGATCGACGCCGATGTGGCCACCGAAACGCGCCGCAACATCGTGGTGCAGCCGTTTCACGACGCGCTGACGCTGCGCATCGCGGCGGATCTGACGGCGGCTCTGGCTGCGCCGGATGCGCCGGACCTGCCGGGGAAGTTCGGCTTCGCAGTCGATACCGGCGCGGCGCGGGTGCTGGAGGCCACCGCCGCCGACATTCGGATTGAGCGGCATGGCGGCACGCTGCTGTTGCGCCCCGATGGCACAGCGCTGGCGAAGCCGGTTACGTCGGACACGGCAGCAACCGAGGCGCTGACACTGGCACGCTGGTTTCTTGCCTCGGGCGGGGTGCAGGGCGGGCGCGGCCGGATGGCGGCGCTGATCCGCAGCGGTGCCCTGCCGCAAGGTTTCGGGATCGAAACCACAGTGCATGGATTTGAGCCGTGTCCCGGCACGGCACCGGGCGGCATGATGGTCGGCTTCGCCTTCGGACAGATGGAAGCAGGAACGCTTGCCACGCTGGCGCGGTCCGGCGCGCTGCGGGTGACGCCCTGGCGCATGCTGCTGGTGGAGGGCGCCGATCAGGCGCCAGACCTGCCCGGCCTGATCACCGATCCGGCCGACCCGCTGCTGCGCGTTATCGCCTGCACCGGTGCCCCCGGTTGCGGGCAGGCGCATCGGCCGGTGCGTGATCTGGCCCGGCAGCTTGCACCGCATCTGGACCGGCTCACGCATGTCTCGGGCTGCGCCAAGGGGTGTGCCCATCCCGGCCCCGCCCCCCTCACCCTGACCGCCACGCCCGAGGGCTTTGCCCTCATCCGCAATGGCCGCGCCGATGCGCCGGCGCTTTCCCATACCACCGCCGCCGCGCTCCTGGCCCGGCCCGAACGACTGAGCGACCCCGATGCCACACCTCTATGAAACCGATGGCGCCACGATCTATCTGCATTCCTTCGCCACGATCCGGGCCGAGGCCGATCTGGCGCGCTTCACGCCGGAGGAGGAGGTTGTCGCGGTCCGCATGATCCATGCCGCCGGGATGGTGGGGCTGGAGCAGCACATCCGTTTCACCCCCGGCATGGCGGTGGCGGCACGGGCGGCACTGGAGGCGGGTGCCCCGATCCTTTGTGATGCGCGCATGGTCAGCGAGGGTATCACCCGGCCGCGCCTGCCTGCGGGCAATGCGGTCATCTGCACCCTGCATGACCCGGAGGTGCCGGAGCTTGCGCGCGCCATGGGCAATACCCGAAGTGCTGCGGCGGTCGAACTGTGGCGGCCGCATCTGGCAGGTGCGGTGGTGGCTATCGGCAATGCGCCAACCGCGCTTTTCCACCTGCTGAACCTGCTGGAAGACCCTGCCACCCCACGGCCCGCTGCGATCATCGGCTGCCCCGTCGGCTTCATCGGCGCGGCGGAATCGAAGGCCGCACTGATGGCAGCCCCGCCCTGCCCGGCCATGGCGGTCGAGGGGCGGCTTGGCGGCTCGGCCATCGCGGTCGCCGCCGTCAACGCGCTTGCCAGCCGGAAGGAATAGGCCATGGCCCGCATCATATGTGCCGGGCTTGGCCCGGGCGACCCCGACCTGATCTCGGTCCGTGCCGACCGCGCCCTGCGTGGTGCCAGCCAGATCGCCTATTTCCGCAAGGCCGGGCGGCGCGGTCAGGCCCGCAGCATCGTCGAGGGGATGCTCGCCCCCGGTGTCACCGAATATGCGATGGAATATCCGGTCACCACCGAACTGCCCTTCGACAGCCCCGAATATATCGGGGCGCTGGCGCGGTTCTATGACGCCTGGGCTGACCGGCTGGCCAGCCTGCCCGGCGAGGTCGTGGTGCTCTGTGAGGGCGACCCCTTCTTCTACGGCTCGTTCATGCATCTCTACGCCCGGCTGAAGGACCGGGTGGAGGTCAGCGTGATCCCCGGTATCACCGGCATGGCGGGCTGCTGGCACGCCACCGGCCAGCCCATCACCTGGGGCGACGACGTGCTGAGCGTGCTGATGGGTACCCTGCCCGAACCCGATCTGGTGGCGCATATGCAGCGCGCCGATGCGCTGGCGGTGATGAAGACCGGGCGCAACCTGCCGAAGATCCGCCGCGCGCTGGAAAGCGCGGGCCGCCTGTCCGAGGCCTGGCTGGTCGAACGCGGCACCATGCCGGGCCAGCGCATCGCGCCGCTGGCCGAGGTGGATACCGCCGATTGCCCCTATTTCGCGGTGGTTCTGGTCCATGGCCAGGGCCGACGGCCGGAGATCGCGGAATGACCGGCGCGGTCATCATCGCGGGGCTTGGCCCCGGAGACAGCGCGAAAGTGACACCCGAGGTCGCGGCGGCGTTGGAACAGGCCACCGATGTGGTGGGCTATATCCCCTACGTCGCCCGCGTGACGCCGCGTCCGGGCCTGACTCTGCACCCTTCCGACAACCGGGTGGAGTTGGACCGTGCCACCCATGCGCTTGAAATGGCGGCAAAGGGCGCGCGGGTCGTCGTGGTCTCCTCGGGCGATCCGGGGGTTTTCGCCATGGCCAGCGCGGTATTCGAGGCGCTGGAGGCACGGCCCGACCTTGCGCTGGTGCCGGTGACCGTGCTGCCCGGCATCACGGCGATGCTGGCCGCCGCCGCCGCCGCCGGGGCACCGCTGGGCCATGATTTCTGCGCCATCAACCTCAGCGACAACCTCAAGCCCTTCGCGCTGGTCGATCGCCGCCTGCGCCTTGCCGCCGAGGCAGATTTCGCCATGGCCTTCTACAACCCCCGGTCAAAATCCCGCCCGCACCAGTTTGCCCGCGTGCTGGAGATCCTGCGCGAATGCTGTGACCCCGCGCGGCTGATCACCTTTGCCCGCGCGGTCTCGACACCGGAACAACACCTCCTCACCGTCACGCTGGCCGAGGCGACCGAGGATATGGCCGACATGCGCACGGTCGTTCTGGTGGGCAATTCTGCCACTCGCCGCATCGGCCCCTACGTCTACACGCCAAGATCCGCCTGATGCACCGCGCCGCAGTTTCATCTTGGCCCAAATATCCCCGCCGGAGGCATCCTGTCCCCGCCACTTGCGCGGCGGCCAGGTCAGCGCGCCAGCCAGCCCATGACGCTCGCGACATCGCCGAACCGCGCGCGCGGCGGGATCGCGGGCCGGTCGATCATCACAACCGGCAAACCCAGGTCACGCGCGGCATCGAGCTTCGCGCGCGCGCCGCTGCCCCCGGCATTCTTGGCGACGACATGAGTGATGCGATGGTCCCGCATCAAAGCCAGATCGCCCGCCAGATCGAAGGGACCGCGCGCCACCACCGCCGTCGCATCTGGCAGCGGCAGCGCGCCCGGCGGATCGACCAGCCGCAGCAGATAGTGGTTACCGGGTTTCCCGGCGAAATCCGCGACATGTTGCTTGCCGATCGCCAGAAACACCCGCGCGCCCGCCTTGGGCACCGCCGCCACCGCTTCCGCCAGATCAGGCACGCGGGTCCAGCGGTCGCCCGGCCCGGCCTGCCATGCCGGACGCTCCAGCGCGGCCAGCGCAACGCCGGTGGCGGCGCAGGCCGCAACGGCGTTGTGGCTCATCTGCGCCGCGAAGGGATGGGTCGCGTCGATCACATGCGTGATCCCCTCGGCCCGCAGCCAGGCCGTCAGCCCTTCGGCCCCGCCAAAGCCCCCGACACGGGTCGGCAGGGGCTGGGCCAGGGGCGCATCGGTGCGCCCGGCATAGGAAAACACCGCATCCGCCCCGGTCCCGGCCAAAGCGCGGGCAAGGGCGCTCGCCTCGGTCGTGCCGCCCAGAAGAAGAATGCGCATCATGGCTGATCCCTGGCTCCATATCCTCGGTCTGGGCGAAGATGGCCTTGACGGGCTGCCCGCCGCAAGTCGTGACCTGCTGGATGCGGCGGAAATCATCATCGGCGGGCCGCGCCATCTGGCGCTGGCACAGGCGGGGTCGCGGGGTGTCGCCTGGCCGGTGCCGTTTTCCACCGCCCCGGTGCTGGCGGCGCGCGGGCGGCGCACCGTGGTTCTGGCCTCCGGCGATCCGTTCTGGCATGGCGCGGGCGGCAGCCTGATCCGCGACCTTGCGCCCGGAGAATGGGTCAGCCACCCCACGCCCTCGTCCTTTCAACTGGCCTGCAACCGGCTGGGCTGGCGCATGGAGGAGGTGCTTTGCCTCGGCCTTCACGCCGCGCCCTGCGCCCGGCTGCGACCGCTGCTGACACGCGGCACCCGCGCGCTGGTCACCCTGCGCGACGGCGCGGCGGCGACCGGGCTCTGCGACTGGCTGACCGCCAACGGCCATCCCAACGCCCGTGTCACCCTGCTGGAAAGGCTTGGCGGCCCGCAAGAGCGTATCGGCCCTGCGCCGTCTGACGCCCCCGAAGCCCCCCTGCTGGCGGCCATCGAGGCGCACGACCCCGGCCTGCCCCGCACTCCCGGCCTGCCTGATACGCTGTTCCAAAGCGATGGCCAGATCACCAAAGCCCCGGTGCGGGCGCTGACGCTGGCCGCACTGGCGCCACGCGCGGGGGAACATCTGTGGGATCTGGGCGCAGGGTCCGGCTCCGTCTCGGTTGAATGGTGCCTTGCCGGTGGCAGCGCCTCGGCGGTAGAGGCCCGCGCCGACCGGCTGCCGAACATCCGCGCCAATGCCGAAGCCTTCGGTCTGACCCATCGCCTGCACGCCCACCACGGCGACAGCGCCGAACGGATCGCAGACCTGCCGCGCCCCGATGCGGTGTTCATCGGCGGCGGGCTGACGCCCGATCTGCTGACACAGCTCTGGGCGCAATTGCCCGAGGGCACAAGGCTGGTGGCCAATGCGGTGACGCTGGAAACCGAGGCCACGCTTTACGCGGCCCATGCCACCCACGGCGGCAGCCTGCTGCGCATCGACCTTGCCCAAAGCGGCCGCCTTGGCGCCTTCCGCGACTGGCAGGCCGCCCGCCCCGTGGTACAATGGAGCGTCACCCGATGATCGTCGCCGGGATCGGATTGCGCAGTACGGCCACCGAGGCCGACCTCGCCGCCGCACTGGCACTGGCGCCTTGCACGCCCCAAGTGCTCGCCCTTCCCGAGGACAAGGCCGCACATCCCGCGCTGGCCGGGCGCGCGGTCATCGCCGTACCGCTGGCGGCCCTGCGCGCGCAGGCGACCGAAACCCCCTCGCCCCGCCAGCCCGCACGCTATGGGGCTGGCTCGGTCGCCGAGGCCGCCGCCCTTGCCGCCGCAGGCCCCGGCGCCACCCTGATCTGCCCGCGTCTTGTTGCCCCCGGCGGGCGTGTGACGCTGGCCCTTGCCCAAGGAACCCCCGCATGACCGTCCATTTCATCGGCGCAGGCCCCGGCGCGGCCGACCTGATCACCCTGCGCGGCCGCGACCTGATCGCCGCCTGCCCGGTCTGTCTTTATGCGGGCAGTCTGGTGCCCGAGGCGCTGCTGAGCCATTGCCCCCCCGGCGCGCGGATCGTGAACACCGCACCGCTGAGCCTTGACGAGATCATGGCCGAGATCGCCACCGCCCATGCCGAAGGTCACGATGTCGCGCGGCTGCATTCGGGCGACCTGTCGGTCTGGTCGGCGATGGGGGAGCAGCTTCGCCGGTTGCGCGCCCTTGGCATCCCCTATGACGTGACGCCCGGCGTGCCCAGCTTCGCCGCCGCCGCTGCGGCTTTGGGCGCCGAACTCACCCTGCCGGGCGTCGCGCAATCGGTGGTGCTGACCCGCACCTCGGGCCGTGCCACCGCCATGCCCGAGGGCGAGGCACTGGAAAACTTTGCCCGCACCGGCGCGACGCTGGCCATTCACCTTTCGGTACATGTGCTTGAAACCGTAGTGAAAACCCTTTCGCCGCATTATGGAAACGATTGCCCGGTCGCCGTGGTCTGGCGCGCAAGCTGGCCCGACCAGCGCATCGTCCGCGCCACGCTTTCTACGCTGGAAACCGCTGTGGGGGCGGAGATGGAACGCACGGCGCTGATCCTTGTCGGCCCCGCGCTGGCCGCCGAGGATTTCGGCGAAAGCCGCCTGTATGCCGGTGACTACGACCGCCGCTATCGCCCGGTCGGCACCCATCCGCGCTTTCCCGAAGGCCTGTGATGCTGCCGCCCGATCCCCTGCCACCGGGTCTGATCATCTCGGCCGCCGCCTCGGGCACCGGCAAGACAACGGTGACGCTTGGGCTGCTGGCCGCGTTCCGTGCCGCCGGGCTGGAGGTGCAGCCGTTCAAAAGCGGGCCCGATTACATCGACCCCGCCTTTCACACCGCCGCCTCAGGCCGGGTTTCTGTCAATCTTGATACCTGGGCCATGCCCGCGCCGCGCATCGGCGCGCTGCTGGCAGCGGCGACAGGGGCCGATCTGGTACTGGCCGAAGGCTCCATGGGCCTGTGTGACGGGGTGGCGGCAGCGGGCGAGACCGGCATCGGCGCCAGTGCCGATCTGGCAGAGTTGACGGGCTGGCCGGTCGTGCTGGTGATCGACACCTCCGGTCAGGCGCAAAGCGCTACCGCCACCGCGCTCGGGTTCCAGGCCATGCGTCCGGGGCTGACCATTGCCGGGGTGGTCCTGAACCGTGTGGCCTCCCCCCGGCACGAGGCACTGATCCGCGACGGGATGGCGGCACATGGTGTTGCGGTGCTCGGCGCCCTGCCGCGCCGCGCCACGATCGAACTGCCGGAACGTCATCTGGGGCTGGTGCAGGCGGGCGAGACCGCAGATCTGCACTGCATCCTTGACGAGGCCGGGGCGTTCATCACCGCGCATTGTGATCTTGACGCGCTCCGCCATGCCGCCAGGACGACTCGCGTACAGCCCGGCACCGCCCGCCGCATGCCCCCCCCAGGCCAGCGCATCGCGCTGGCGCAGGATGCGGCGTTTTCCTTCACCTATCCGCATCTTCTGGCCGACTGGCGCGCACAGGGGGCCGAGATCCTGCCCTTCTCGCCGCTTGGCGACGAAGGCCCCGACGACAGCGCCACCGTCTGCTGGCTGCCCGGCGGCTACCCCGAACTGCATGCCGGCGCGCTGGCGGCGGCAGAGCGTTTCCGCGCCCGCCTGACCGCCTTCGCCGCCACGCGCCCGGTGCATGGCGAATGCGGGGGCTATATGGCGATGGGCGCCGGTCTGGTCGATGCGAAGGGGCAGCGGCATCGCATGGCGGGGTTGCTGGGCCTTGAAACCTCGTATGAAAAGCGCAGGATGCACTTGGGCTATCGCCTTGCACGGCTGGAGGCCGCGATGCCCGGCATGGCCAAAGGCACAAGGCTGCGCGGGCATGAATTTCACTACTCGACCATCCTCGCGCAACCCGATATGCTGCTCGCCCAAGTCGAGGATGCCAACGGCACCGCCGTCCCGGAAACCGGATCGCGCCGGGGGCTGGCCAGCGGCACCTATTTCCACCTGATCGGAGAAGCGACATGACCGGCTTCGTCACCTTCGTATCCTCCGGCCCCGGCGACCCGGACCTGATGACCGTGAAGGCGGTGAAACGGCTCGGGGCCGCCGATGTGGTGCTCTATGACGACCTGTCCTCGGGGCCGATCCTCGATCTGGCGCGGGCCGACGCGGATCTGGTTTCGGTCGGCAAGCGCGCCGGGCGGCCCTCGGCCCGGCAGGAGCATGTGAACCGCCTGCTGGTCGACTATGCGCAGGCGGGTGCCCAGGTGGTGCGGCTGAAATCCGGCGATGCGGGCATCTTCGGGCGGCTGGAGGAAGAAATGACCGCGCTGCGCGACGCGGGCATCAGGTTTGAAATCGTGCCCGGCGTCACCTCGGCCTCGGCGGCGGCGGCGGCGGCGGCGATCCCGCTGACCCGGCGGCTGACCGCGCGGCGGGTGCAGTTCCTGACCGGCGCCGATGTGACAGGCGGCCTGCCCGAAACGCTGAACTGGCCCGCGCTGGCCGACCCCGGCGCGACAACGGTGATCTACATGGGCAAGCGCACCTTCCCCGAACTGGCCGCCGCGCTGATCGCCCATGGCCTGCCGCCCGAGACCCCCGCGCTGCTGGCCCATGGCGTCAGCACCGCCGACGAACGGCTGGAGCGCTTCACCGTCGCCAGTCTCGCCACCCATCTGGATGGTACAGAATCCACCAGCCCGGCGCTGATCCTTTATGGACCGCTGGCGGAGGCGTGAGACCCTCGCTTCATCCACTACACAAGAAAACAGGCGCAACAAATTGAAAAGGCGCGAACCTCTCCGGTTCGCGCCTTTCGTTTTCTGCGCCCGACAGCGGCTCAGCTACAGCCGCTGGTGCCGCCGCAGGTGTTGCACTTCATGCAGGTGCCGTTACGGACCAGCGTGTAGTTGCCGCATTCGCCGCAGGGGTCGCCTTCGTAGCCCTGCATCTTCGCCTTGGTGCGCGCATCCAGCGAGACCGAGCCGGAGGCCAGCGCGGTCGTCGCGCCCATGGTGCCGGTGGCGCGGGCCGCGTCGGGCATCAGCATGTTGACCGTCGCCGGATCGCCGCCCAGCGCGGTGGCGCCCATGCCGCCTTGCAGCACCACAAGCTCTTTCGGCAGCCGCTTGCGCAGGTAGCCGGTCGAGGAGATCTGCCGCAGCACCTCCAGCGATTTGGAGGCGGCGCTTTCGCTCACCGGCTCCAGATTGGTGTCGCGCTTGCCTTCGGCCACGCCGCCACCAAGCTCATCGAACGACGCTCCCTTGGGCGCGACATGGGCGAGATCGGTGCGGTCGAGATAGCTGACCGCCAGTTCGCGGAACACATAGTCCAGAATGGACGTCGCGTTCTTGATCGAGTCATTGCCCTGCACCATGCCCGCCGGTTCGAACTTGGTGAAGGTGAAGGCGTCGACAAACTCCTCCAGCGGAACGCCGTATTGCAGGCCAACCGAGACCGCGATGGCGAAGTTGTTCATCATCGCCCGGAAGCCCGCGCCTTCCTTGTGCATGTCGATGAAAATTTCGCCAAGGCTGCCGTCCTGATATTCGCCGGTGCGCAGATAGACCTTGTGGCCGCCCACAACCGCCTTCTGGGTATAGCCCTTGCGGCGTTCCGGCAGCTTTTCGCGATGGCTGCGCACGATTTCCTTCACGACCACCTTTTCGATGATCTTTTCGGCCAGCACGATGGCCTTTTCCTGCGGGGTGCCGGTGGCGAGGATTTCCTCGGCTTCCTCGTCATCCTCGACCAGGGCGGCAGCCAGCGGCTGCGACAGTTTCGATCCGTCGCGATAGAGCGCGTTGGCCTTGATGCCCAGCGAATGCGACAGTTCATAAGCCGCCAGCGTTTCCTCGATCGAGGCCGAATTCGGCATGTTGATCGTCTTGGAAATCGCGCCCGAGATGAAGCTCTGCGCTGCCGCCATCATGGTGATGTGGCTTTCGACCGACAGGAAGCGCTTGCCCTTCTTGCCGCAGGGGTTGGCGCAATCGAAGACCGGCAGATGTTCGGCCTTGAGGAAGGGCGCACCTTCCAGCGTCATGGTGCCGCAAACATGGTCATTGGCAGCGTCGATCTGCGCCTTGGTGAAGCCAAGGTGGCGCAGTAGGTCAAAGCCCGGATCGTTCAGCTTGTCGGCCGGGATGCCAAGGGTCTTCTGGCAGAACTCCTCGCCCAGCGTCCACTGGTTGAAGACAAAGCGGATGTCGAAGGCGGACGGCAGCGCCGCCTCGATCTTCTCGATCTCGCGCGGGCCGAAGCCGTGGCCGATCAGCGCGGTATGGTTGATGCCCGCGCAATTGCCGAGGCTGGCATGGCCCACGGCGTAAGCCACGATTTCCGCGATCTGACCCGAGGAATAGCCCAGCGTGTCCAGCGCCGCCGGAACCGACTGGTTGATGATCTTGAAATAACCGCCGCCAGCCAGTTTCTTGAACTTCACCAGCGCGAAATCCGGCTCGATCCCGGTGGTATCGCAATCCATCACCAGACCGATGGTGCCGGTGGGGGCGATGACGGTGGTCTGGGCGTTGCGGTAGCCGTGCTTTTCGCCAAGGCTCAGCGCCTCGTCCCATGCCGATTTCGCCAGCGTCACCAGCTCAGTATCCGGGCAGTTGGCGGCATCCAGCGCCACGGGCGAGACGTTCACCGCCTCATAGCCCGAGACATGGCCATAGGCCGCGCGGCGGTGGTTGCGGATGACGCGCAGCATATGCGCGGCATTGCGGCTGTAGCCCGCGAAAGCCCCCAGCTCGCCCGCCATTTCGGCGCTGGTGGCGTAAGTCACGCCGGTCATCAGCGCGGTCAGAGCCCCACAGAGCGCGCGGCCCTCGACCGAGTCGTAGCCCAGACCCATGTTCATCAAGAGACCGCCGATATTGGCATAGCCAAGGCCCAGCGTGCGGAAATCATAGGACAGTTGCGCGATTTCCTTCGACGGGAACTGCGCCATCATCACGCTGATTTCCAGCGTCACGGTCCAGAGGCGCGTCGCATGCATATAGGCGGTCGCGTCGAACCGGCCCTCGCTGAAGAAGGTCAACAGGTTCATCGAGGCAAGGTTGCAGGCCGTGTCATCGAGGAACATGTATTCCGAACAGGGGTTCGAGCCGCGGATCGGGCCATCTTCCGGGCAGGTGTGCCAGGCGTTGACGGTATCGTGGAACTGGATGCCCGGATCGGCGCAGGCCCATGCGGCATGGCCGACCTGATCCCAAAGCTCGCGCGCTTTCACCGTCTTGGCGGTTTTGCCATCGGTGCGGCGCACCAGCGCCCAGTCGGCATCGTCCTTCACCGCTTGCAGGAAGGCATCGGTGACGCGGACCGAGTTGTTGGAGTTCTGGCCGGAGACCGAGATATAGGCTTCCGAATCCCAATCGGTATCATAGGTCGGGAATTCGATGCTGTCGAAGCCCTGCCGCGCATATTGCAGCACGCGGTTGATATAGGTTTCCGGGATCATCGCCTTCTTGGCGGCACGGATCGCGGTTTTCAGCGCATCGTTTTTCGTCGCATCGCAGGCGTCGGTCACGCTGCCGTCCCAGCCACGGATTGCGGCGAAGATCGCGTTCAGGTGCTGTTCGTGCATCTTGGAGCCGGCCACCAGCGAGGCGACCTTTTGCTCCTCGATGACTTTCCAGTTGATGAATTCCTCAATGTCCGGGTGATCCATGTCGCAGATCACCATCTTGGCGGCGCGGCGCGTGGTGCCGCCCGATTTGATCGCGCCCGCCGCGCGGTCCCCGATCTTGAGGAAGCCCATCAGGCCCGACGACTTGCCGCCGCCCGACAGTTTCTCACCCTCGCCGCGCAGCGACGAGAAGTTGGTGCCGGTGCCCGAGCCGTATTTGAACAGACGCGCCTCGCGGACCCAGAGATCCATGATGCCGCCCTCGTTCACCAGATCATCGCTGACCGACTGGATGAAGCAGGCATGCGGCTGCGGATGTTCATAGGCGCTGTCCGAGCGGGTCAGCTTGCCGGATTTGTAATCGACATAGAAATGGCCCTGGCCGGGGCCGTCGATGCCATAGGCCCAGTGCAGGCCGGTGTTGAACCACTGCGGCGAGTTCGGCGCTGCCATCTGGCGGGCCAGCATGAAGCGCATCTCGTCATAATAGGCGCGGGCGTCGGATTCAGAGGTGAAATAGCCGCCCTTCCAGCCCCAGTAGGCCCAGGCGCCCGCCAGACGATCGAAGACCTGCTTGGCCGAGGTCTCGCCACCGAAACGGGCGTCTTCGGGCAGTGCGGCCAGCGCCTCGGAATCGGGAACCGAGCGCCACAGGAATTCGGGCACGCCCTTTTCCTTCACGCGCTTCAGGATCGCCGGAACCCCGGCCTTACGGAAGTATTTCTGCGCCAGAACGTCCGAGGCAACCTGGCTCCAGCCCTCCGGAACCTCGACCGCCTCATTGCGGAACACCACCTTGCCATCCGGGTTGCGGATTTCAGAGGTGGTGGTCGAGAAGGACATGGCGCCGTATGCGCCGGTGGTTTCCGTCGTGAACTTCCGCTCGATCTTCATTGGCCCCGCCGTCCTTTGTCACATCTGCATCTGGCGGGTTTCCCGCCGGTTATCATTGTGCGGCATCGCATCGGGCCGGACGCAAAGAGGGCCAGCCTTCCGGTTTGGCGGAAGGGCGCGCGGGCATGGCCTCGCGCATCTTGTGGCATTTTCCTCAGAGCGGCCCCGCTGACACCAGATTTGGTGTCTCATGACGCTGCGACGACAAATTGTCGGAAATCCCGGGGTCGATCAACGGAAAAATCAGCCGCCGGGGCCGCTAATTTGTGTTGACGGGAAATTTACCCACAACGGATAGATGCGCGCGGCGACTCAGCCTGCTGTGGATGAAACAGGGGATGGCTTGCGGATGATCCGGGGCGGGACGGTGAAAAGCCCGGAAATCCGGCAGGTTCCCGGCGGGTTCTGCCGGGGCACCTGAACTGTGGAAAACTTTCCCTTACCCAGCGTCACCCGATATCAGGCCCCCAAAGACGCCTGCCGCCGCGTCATGCGGGTGTGACCTGACTGCGACACCCTGCCCGACCTGCCCGCGGCTCAGGTGCGGCGGTTGACGAGGATGATTCCCGCCGCGACCAGTGCGGCCGATCCCAGAATCGACGGCCCCAGATGCTCTCCCATCAGGGCCCAGCCGAACAGCAGGCTCAGCACCGGGGTGAGGAAGGAGAAGCTCGCCACCGTGGCGGCGGAATAGCGCGACAGCAGCCAGAGCCAGGTGATGAAGCCGCCCGCCACCACGACCGCCGCCTGCAACACCAGCAACAGCCAGTGTTCGGGCCGGATCTCGCGGATCAGCGGCCCGAAGGCCGGGGAGATGATGAGCAAAAGCGGCGCCGAGACCGCGACCATCCACAGAAGCTGCGTCTCCGGTCCGACAGCGGCAAGGCGCGGCCTGCGGGCCAGAAAGGCCGTGGCAGCCCAGCCGATCGCCCCGCCCAGTGCGAAGAGATCCCCCGCAAGACTGCCCTGCCCGCCGCTGCCCGTCCGGTCCAGAATGGCCCAGGCCGTGCCCGCGAAGGCCAGCACGAGGCCGACCCCGCGCAGCGGGCTGAGCCGCTCTCCCGGCAGGCCGAAATGGGCGGCAAGGCCCAGCCAGACCGGCATAGAGTAGAAGATGATGACCGCGCGGCTGATGGTCGTGAGGTCCAGCGCCACAAAGAGGCACAGGAACTCCAGCGCGAAGACCGCGCCGATCAGCAGGCCCGGCAGCAACGTGCCGGGCGTGTAGCGCGGAGGCTTGCCGCGCCAGATCATCCAGCCCGCAACGAAAGGCACCGCCAGCGCGGACCTCAGCCCGGCAAAGAATACCGGCTGCAAGCCCTGGTTGGTCAGCTTCACGACGACCTGGTTCACCGCAAGCAGCAGCGAGATGCCCAGCAGGATCGCCAGCCCCTGCCCGTCCAGCCTTCTCTTTTCCATCGGCCCGTCTCCTGTGCCCGCCGCGCCAGTGGTGGCGGGCGGCGCGGGCGGATGCAAGGCCCTTCCTTTGCCACTTTGGCACTGGAGACTGCCGTGGCCTTCCCCTACAGATCGACGGGACGGCTTCTGGCCGGGAGAAACCGGAAAGGGCCTGCGATGACCGATACCCGCGACAACCTGCGCGGCATCCTTCTGATGGTCGCGGCCATGGCGGGTTTCGCCATCGAGGACATGTTTATCAAATGGGCGGCGGCGGGGCTGCCGACCGGGCAGATCATGCTGATGCTCGGCACCTCCGGCGGGCTGGTCTTTGGCCTTTTCGCACGGTTCCGGGGGGAGCCGATCTTTACCCGCCGCCTCTGGCATCCCGCCGTAGTGCTGCGCAATCTGGGCGAGATGACTGGCACGCTGGGCTTTGTCACCGCGCTTGCACTGACGCCCCTGACCACCGCCACCGCCATCTTTCAGGCCACCCCGCTGGCGGTGACGCTGGGGGCGGCGCTGTTTCTGGGGGAAAAGGTCGGCTGGCGGCGGTGGAGCGCCATTCTGGTGGGTTTTGTCGGCGTGATGATCATCATCCGGCCGGGGTTCGAGGGCTTCCGCCTCGCCTCGCTCTGGTCGGTGCTGGCCGTGGTCGGTCTGTCCGTGCGCGATCTGGCGACACGCCGCATTCCCGCCGATATCAGCACGGCGCAGATTTCGGCCTGGGGCTTCATGACGCTGATCCTGCTGGGCCCGATGATGCTGGCGGTCACGGGCGGCGCGCGAATGCCCGCACCTGCGGAAGCCGGTTACATGCTGGGGGCACTGGCCTTCGGCATCGCCGCCTACTGGGCCATCGTGCAGGCGATGCGGCTGGGCGAAGTGTCGGTCATCACCCCCTTCCGCTATTCCCGGCTGGTCTTCGCGCTGATCGTCGGTATCGTCGTCTTCGCCGAAAGCCCCGACCTGCCCACCCTTGCCGGGGCCGCGCTGATCATCGGATCGGGGCTTTATGCCTTTGCACGCGAGCGTTTGCGCAAACGATCCCTTCCCACACCGGGCGACGCGCGCTAAAGACGCGGCCGAGAGCACCGCTTCCCCACAAAGGAACTCGCCATGAGCACGATCATCGACATTCACGCCCGCGAAATCCTCGACAGCCGCGGCAATCCCACGATTGAAGTGGACGTGACGCTGGAAAGCGGCGCCATGGGCCGCGCGGCGGTCCCCTCGGGCGCCTCGACCGGCGCGCATGAAGCCGTAGAAAAGCGCGACGGCGACAAGTCGCGCTACATGGGCAAGGGCGTGCTGGAGGCGGTGGCCGCCGTCAACGGCGAGATCGCCGAAGAGCTGATCGGGTTCGACGCGACCGAACAGGTCGGCATCGACCGCACCATGATCGAACTGGACGGCACCCCGAACAAGGGCCGCCTTGGCGCCAATGCCATTCTGGGTGTCTCGCTGGCCGTCGCGAAAGCCGCCGCCGAATATACCGCGCAGCCGCTGTTCCGCTATGTCGGCGGCACCTCTGCCCGCGTGCTGCCGGTTCCGATGATGAACATCATCAACGGCGGCGAACATGCCGACAACCCGATCGACATTCAGGAATTCATGATCATGCCGGTCGCCGCCGCGAATATCCGCGAAGCGGTGCGCATGGGCTCGGAAGTCTTCCATACGCTGAAGAAAGAGCTGTCGGCGGCGGGCCTCTCGACCGGCATCGGAGACGAGGGCGGCTTTGCGCCGAACCTGTCCTCCACCCGCGTCGCGCTGGATTTCATCCTGAAATCCATTGAAAAGGCCGGCTATCATCCGGGCGAGGACATCTATCTGGCCCTCGACTGCGCCTCGACCGAATATTTCCGGGGTGGCAAGTATGAAATGAAGGGCGAAGGCCTGTCGCTGACCTCGGCTGAGAATGTCGACTATCTGGCGAAGCTTTGCGCCGATTATCCGATCATCTCGATCGAGGATGGCTGCGCCGAGGATGACTGGGACGGCTGGAAACTGCTGACCGAGACGCTGGGCAACAAGGTACAGCTGGTCGGCGACGACCTGTTCGTCACCAACCCGCGCCGTCTGGCCGAAGGCATCGCCAAGGGCGTTGCGAACTCGATGCTGGTGAAGGTGAACCAGATCGGCTCGCTGACCGAGACGCTGCAGGCCGTCGATATGGCGCATCGCGCGCGCTACACGAACGTCATGTCGCACCGTTCGGGCGAGACCGAGGACAGCACCATCGCCGACCTCGCCGTGGCCACCAACTGCGGGCAGATCAAGACCGGCAGCCTCGCGCGGTCGGACCGGCTGGCGAAATACAACCAGCTGATCCGTATCGAGGAAATGCTGGGCGAAGTCGCCGAATACGCGGGCCGCAGCATCCTGAAGGGCTGAGCCACTTCTGCCGGAAATAGCAAACGGGCGCCCTGCGGGGCGCCCGTTTCGTTTTGCTGCTTGCCCCGCTCAATGCGCCAGCATTTCGGCCACGATCTGCGATTCCGTCAGATCGGCGGGGTAATAGGTGGGCCAGTTGGTCAGCTCCTCCAGCAGCGCCGCGCGATCATTGCCCCAGTAAAGGTGATAATGCCCCGCCTTCACCGGCGCGATGGCATGGTCGCTGAACTGGATGAAGGCCGGCGCCCCGGCATCGCCCGCCACTTTGCGGAAGACATAGCGCACACCGCGATTGCCCTTCTCATAGGTCAGGATTTCATAGCCGTCATCGGCATAGCTGCCCGACACCGTGCCCGCTGCGCTGTGAAAGCTCACCTTGTCGCCATGAATCTCGATCCGATCCACGTCGGTCCTGTATCCGGTCTCGTAATAGGCGCGGTAGTCAGCGGCAGTCTTTTCACCGTGTTCGGCCTTGTGCTGCATCACCGGGTCCAGCGCCCCGCCCATCAGCAACGGATAGACCGATTGCCAGTCACCTTCCCAGTCGGACAGTGCCCTTGCGGCAATCTGGCTGTCTTCGAAATAGCCCTTGTAGACGGCATCATCCGTCGCATGCGCATGCGCATGCGCGTGGCCGTGGTCATGGGGGGCCTTCTGCTGCGCAACCGCGGGCGCGGCCAGCGCCAGTATCGCCAGGCTGGCGAATGCCCCGATCCGGGTTATTGAGTGTTTCCGCATGTCCTGTTCCTTCATTCCGGGCTGTCTTCTGGTCTTCAGACGAGTCACATATTGATATGTTATCTTATAACATACTCTGCTTGAGATACCCGCCTCCAACAGGCAGCGCAACCCCATGCAACGGTTTCCTTCCGCCCCTTGCCGTGGCACAACGGGCCATGGCGCGCCTTATCCTTCTGAACAAACCCTATGATGTGATGTGTCAGTTCTCCGGCGATGGCAGCCGGGCGACGCTGGCGGATCTGGTGCCGGTGGCGGGGGTTTATCCGGCCGGGCGGCTGGATCGCGACAGCGAGGGGCTGGTCCTGCTGACCGATGATGGGCGGTTGCAGGCGCGGATCGCCGATCCGGCGCATCGCATGGCCAAGACCTATCTCGCGCAGGTGGAGGGCGTGCCGGACGAACCCGCGCTGGCTGCCCTGCGCGCGGGCGTCACGCTGAATGACGGGCCGACCCGCCCGGCTGCGGCGCGGGCAATTGCAGCGCCGGACTGGCTCTGGCCCCGCGTGCCGCCGATCCGCGAACGGAAATCGGTGCCCGACGCCTGGATCGAGCTGACGCTGCGCGAGGGCCGGAACCGCCAGGTGCGCCGGATGACCGCCGCTGTCGGCCTGCCCACCCTGCGTCTGATCCGCTGGGCGGTCGGAGACTGGAGCATCGACGGCCTCGCCCCCGGCGAATGGCGTGAGGTCGAGGTGCCGATGCCCGCCGCCCCCTACCGCAAGCCGCATCCGAAAGGCCCCCGCCATGACCGAAGCGCAACGCCTCATCGCCGCCCTCGGGCTTGAGCCTCACCCCGAAGGCGGGTGGTATCGGCAGACCTGGGTTGACGACACCAGCCCCGGCCGGCCCAGCGGCACCGCCATTCATTTCCTGCTGAAAGCGGGGGAGCGCAGCCACTGGCACCGGGTGGACGCAACGGAGATCTGGCACTGGCATGCCGGGGCACCGCTGATCCTGTCGCTGGCAGAAACCACCGAAGGACCGGCGCGCGACATCCGGCTGGGGCCGGATGTGCTGGCGGGCGAGGCGCCGCAGGTCATCGTGCCCGCCCATCACTGGCAGGCGGCAGCCCCGACCGGCGACTGGACGCTGGTGTCCTGCACCGTCTCACCCGGTTTCCGGTTCGAAGGCTTCACGCTGGCCCCGCCCGGCTTCGATATTCCGCGAGCCTGAGCGCAATTGTGCCGGTGACAAGTTCGTCATGGTGACGGACCTGCCGAAGTTCTAGGCAGGAAGCATGAACACCGATACCGACTCGCCGCGCGGCCTTGCCTTCGCTCTGGGCGCCTACATGCTGTGGGGCGTCCTGCCCATCTACATGAAGGCGCTGTCTCATGTGCCCGCCGCAGAGGTGCTGGCGCATCGGGTGATCTGGTCGGTGCCGGTGGCGGGTGCCGTACTGATCTGGCTGGGCCGCACGGCGGATCTGACCGCCGCGCTGCGCAGCCCGCGTATGCTGGCGATGGGCGGGCTGACCGCCACGATCATCTCGATCAACTGGGGCATCTATATCTGGGCGATCCAGAACGGGCATACGCTGGATGCGGCACTTGGCTATTACATCAACCCGCTGGTGACCGTCTTTCTTGGCGCCGCGACGCTGGGCGAGCGGCTGAACCGCTGGCAGACGGCGGCGCTGGCGCTGGCGGCCTGCGCGGTGGCGGTGCTGACGTGGGAGGCCGGACGCCTGCCCCTGCTTGCGCTGAGCCTGACCGCGAGCTGGGCCGCCTATGCCTGGTTCAAGAAACAACTGCCCATCGGTCCCAATCAGGGTTTCATGCTGGAGGTGGTGCTGCTGTCGCCCTTCGCCCTGGCCTGGATCGTCTGGCTGGCGATCACCGGACAGGGCCACTTCGCCAGCGGCGATCTGACGAACTCACTGATGCTGGCCTCGGCCGGGCTGGTAACGGCAGTTCCGCTGATCCTTTACGCCAACGGGGCCAAGCTTCTGCGGCTGACGACCATCGGCATCCTGCAATATGTCAGCCCGACGATGATCTTCCTTGTTGCGGTCTTCCTGTTTCACGAACCGTTCAGCACCGCCAAGGCCGTGGCTTTCCCGATGATCTGGGCGGCGCTGGCAGTCTATACTTTCGGAATGATGCGCGCGCGGCGCGCGCTGGCCTGAGAAACAGGCCTAGGCACCGGGCCGCGAGATGCGGCCTCCGCCCACCAGCGCCGGAACGCCCGTAGTGGCAGGCCCCGAGGTCGGCAGCCCGCGCGCCACCCGCACGGCAAGGTAGGCGAAAGCCTGCGCCTCCAGCATGTCACCGTCCAGACCCGCGGCCTCGACCGGCTCGACCACGCAGCCGGGCATCAGCTCGGCCAGATAGGCCATCAGCGTGGCATTGTGCCGCCCGCCTCCACCAACCAGAAGGCGCGTCACCGGCCGGGGGAAATGTTCGGCCCCGCGCGCAACCGCCGCTGCCGCCGCGCGGGTCAGCGTGGCCACCGCATCGGCGTCGGGCAGCTCCGCCACAGCCGAGATCAGATCGTGGAAATCGTTTCGGTCCAGAGACTTGGGCGGCATTCGCAGGAAGTAGCGATGCGCAAGGAAGCCATCGACAATCTGCCGCTGCCAGCGACCGGAGGCAGCGAGCACACCGCTCTCGTCGCGCGGCTGGCCGGTGCGGGCCTGCACCAGATCGTCAATCGGTGCATTGGCCGGGCCGGTATCGAAGGCGAGACAGGCACCCTCCGCCTCCGGCCCCGGCTGCGCGGGGTCAACCCATGTGACATTGCCGACCCCTCCGAGGTTCAGGAAGGCCAGCGGCTCGGTCGCGCCGATATGACGGGCCAGCGCGAAATGGAAGAAAGGCACCAGCGGCGCCCCCTGCCCGCCCAAAGCCACATCGGCGCTGCGGAAATCCCAGACCACCGGCACACCCAATACCTCGGCCAGTACGGCGCCATCACCGGCCTGATGCGTGCCCAGACCACCCGGATCATGCGCCAGCGTCTGCCCGTGAAACCCCACCAGCGCTGCCGATCCGAACTGGCTGAGCAATTCGGCATGGGCGGTTTCCACCACCTCGGCCGCAGGCTCCACTTCGGCCGCACCGGGCCAGAGGCCAAGGGCCGCACGGATCACCGCGCGTTCGTCCTCGTCATAGGGGCGATAGCCGCTTTCGCCAAAGTCGAGAATGCGTTCGCCATCCGTCAGCACCAGCGCCGCATCGACGCCATCCAGCGACGTGCCCGACATCGCCCCCAATGCCCAGACCGGCCCCGCCTTCAACATGGCTTCCCCTTGTTCGCCTGCACCGCTATACCGCGTCACGGCGTCATAAAACACGAGAGTCCGATGACCTACCACCCGAAATCCGACTTCATGCGCGTGATGATCGAGCGCGGCTACCTCGCCGACTGCACCGATTATCAGGGCCTGGACGAAGCCCTGGTCAAGGGGGTGGTGCCTGCCTATATCGGCTATGACGCCACGGCGGCCTCGCTGCATGTGGGTCACCTGCTGAACATCATGATGCTGCGCTGGCTGCAAAAGACCGGGCACAAGCCGATCACCCTGATGGGCGGCGGCACGACCAAGGTGGGCGACCCCTCTTTCCGCGCCGATGAACGCCCGCTGCTGACGCCCGAGAAGATCGACGAGAACATCGCCGGGATGAAGCAGGTCTTTGCCCGCTATCTGGATTACGCCGAACCAGCCGAGGAGCGCTTCTGGAAAGGAAAAACTTCTGGCAACCCGAATTATCAAATCGACCCTAACAGGTTGACTAATAAAGCCATCATGCTCAACAATGCCGAGTGGCTGGACCACCTGAACTACCTCGATTTCCTGCGCGACATCGGGCGGCATTTCAGCGTCAACCGGATGCTGAGCTTTGAATCGGTGAAGTCGCGGCTGGACCGGGAACAGAGCCTGTCCTTCCTCGAATTCAACTACATGATCCTGCAAGCCTATGATTTTCTGGAACTGAACCGCCGCTACGGCTGTCTGTTGCAGATGGGCGGGTCGGATCAGTGGGGCAATATCGTCAATGGCATCGACCTGACGCGCCGCGTGCTGGATCAGGAGATCTATGGCCTGACCTCGCCGCTGCTGACCACCTCGGACGGCAAGAAGATGGGCAAGTCGGCCTCCGGCGCGGTCTGGCTGCGCGGCGACATGCTGAGCCCTTACGAATTCTGGCAGTTCTGGCGCAACACCACCGATGCCGATGTTGGCCGCTTCCTGAAGCTTTACACCGATCTTCCGGTGGAAGAATGCACCCGTCTGGGCGCGCTGGCCGGATCGGAAATCAACGCCGCCAAAATCATCCTCGCCAATGAGGTGACAACGCTGCTGCATGGGGCAGAGGCTGCACAAGCCGCCGAAGCCACCGCGCGCGAAGTGTTTGAAAAGGGTGGTATCGGGGCCGATCTGCCGACGGTGGCGCTGAATGTCACGGATCTGGCGGATGGCATCACCGCAGCGCAGCTTTTCGTGCGTGCGGGGCTTGCGCCTTCGGGGAAAGAGGCCAAGCGCCTGATCGCCGAGGGCGGCGCCCGTGTGAATGACGATCCGGTGCTGGATGCGGGCCACAAGTTCCATGCGGCCGATTTCGCCGAGCCGCTGAAGCTGACCGCCGGCAAGAAGCGTCACGCGCTGGTGACGTTCAGCTGAGCTGCCAAAGGCCCTGCCCCGAAAATTTCGGGACAGGGCAAATCTTTCTCAGACCAGAAGCTGATCGACGACCGCTTCCACCTGCGCGACAGTCAGGTTGATATTGTCGAGAATGATGGTGCCGCCATCCAGTTTCAGGATCGTATCGCCCTTGGCGTGCGAAACCGTGTAATCGCCCTCGATCACCAGCCTGTCCTGCACCCGCTGGAAGCTGGAAACCACGTCGCGCCCGAAATTGCCGGTGAACACGAAATGATCCGCTCCGGCATCGCCGGTCAGACGGTCATTCCCCGCGCCGCCGTTGAGCGTGTCATTGCCGGTGCCGCCAAACAGGATGTCCTTCCCGGAACCACCGGAAATGGAATCGTTGTCGTTGTTGCCATAGAGCCGGTCGGCGCCGCGCCCGCCGTCAATGGTATCCGCGCCGGTTCCGCCCGTAATGCTGTCGTTGCCGCCAAGATCGCCGCCCAGCAGGTCGTTGCCGGTCCCGCCGTCAATCGTGTCGTTGCCCTTGCTGTCATAGATCACATCATTGCCGCCACCGGCGAGGATGCGATCATTGCCCAGCCCGCCCTGAGCGGAATCCGCCCCGGCAAGCAGTTTGAGCGTCAGCGGCGCGACCATATGGAAGGTGCTGGTGTCGGAAAGATAGAACTCGTCAGCCTTGGCCGTGCCCTTGATCGTCCATTCCATATTGGCAATGGCGGTGCGCAGGCTGGCCGCATTGGCGAAGGCGCCCCCTTCCTCGGTGTCGATCACCAGCCCGAGGTTGCTGATGCTGCCCAGCGCCTTGAGCGTGGAGGGCACGAGAAAGCGAATGGACTGGAGCGTGCCACCCGTCAGGTCGCTGAGGATATCCGCTTCCGACGTCCAGGAAAGATCCGTCCCCGCGAACACCACCCGGATGTTCTGGTTCTCGACCACGATACGGTCGGCGGAGGCGGCTGTGATTGTAAGACCTTGATAAACCGATGACAAATACGCACCAAACTGGGCAAGCCCTGAAATTCCCTGCATCACAGGCATGTCTAATCCTTTCCAGAAAGACTTGGCCCGCAGCCTATGGCTGCGGGCCTGATTTCGTCAACGATTCCTGTGGTGTCACTCCTGGACGGTGACTTTCACCATGCGGTCCGGGGTGCTGACCGAACCGTTCGGCCCGTCACCCTTGCGGATCGCATCCACCACATCCATGCCCGAGATCACCCGGCCGACGACGGTATACTGCCCGTCCAGATGCGGCGCCGGGGCGAACATGATGAAGAACTGGCTGTTGGCCGAATTCGGGTCCATCGACCGCGCCATGCCGACAACGCCGCGATCAAACGGCACCGACGAGAACTCGGCCGGAAGGTCCGGCAGGTTCGAGCCGCCCATACCCGCCTGTGCGCTGCCACCGTTCTTGCCGAACTGCACGTCGCCGGTCTGCGCCATGAAGCCGTCAATGACGCGGTGGAAGACCACATCGTCATATTCGCCCGCTTTGGCCAGCGCCACGATCTGCGCCACATGCCTGGGCGCCACATCGGACAGCAGGTCTACCACGATCTCGCCCTTGGCCTGGCCATCGACGTCGATCACGAGGTTCGGGCCCGGCCCGTCGGTTTCGGCCAGAACGGGGGTGGCGGCCAGCAGCAGGGCCGCAATCAGGGCCTTAGGCGACATCGGCAGCCACCACGACCTTGATCATGCGGTCCGGGTTGGCCGGCGGCTCGCCACGCATGATCTTGTCGACATGTTCCATCCCCGAGATGACCCGGCCGTAAACGGTATACTGGCCGTTCAGGAAATGGTTGTCCTTGAAGTTGATGAAGAACTGGCTGTTGGCCGAATTCGGGTTCTGCGACCGTGCCGCGCCCAGCGTGCCCCGGTCATGCGGGAGCTTCGAAAACTCGGCCGGAAGGTCCGGCAGGTCCGAACCACCCGTGCCCGCGCGGCGCAGGTTGAAGTTGTTTTCCATATTGCCGTTTTCCACATCGCCCGACTGGGCCATGAAGCCCTCGATCACACGGTGGAAGCAGACGTTGTCATAGGCACCGGCGCGGGCCAGTTCCTTCATGCGCTCGCTGTGCTTCGGCGCGACATCGGGCAGCAGTGCGATCACCACGTCGCCGTCCTTCAGCGTCATGATGATGGTGTTTTCCGGGTCTTTGATCTCGGCCATCTCGGTCGGTCTCCTTCTATCCGGGGCGCAAGGTAATGGCGCGGGCGCGCAAGGGAAAGGGCAAACCCGCGTGATCGGTTGACGCGGCGCACGCTTCGGCGGAAAGAAGGGCAACCGCTTGCGAGGAGGCTCTGATGGCTTGGAAGACACTCGACGACATGGATCTGGCCGGCAAGACCGTGCTGACCCGCGTGGACATCAACGTGCCGATGGAGAACGGCGTGGTGACCGACGCGACCCGGATCGAGAAGATCGTGCCCACGGTGAAGGATATTCAGGCCCGGGGTGGCAAGGTCGTGCTGCTGGCGCATTTCGACCGGCCCAAGGGCAAGGTCGTGCCGGAAATGAGCCTTGGCCATGTGCAGGAGGCACTGGCGCAGGCTCTGGGTTGCAAGGTGGTCTTTGCCGCCGATTGCGTGGGCGATGTGGCCAAGGCCGCGATTGATGCCGCCAGCCCCGGTGACGTGGTGCTGCTGGAGAACACCCGCTTCCATGCCGGCGAGGAAAAGAATGACGCCGATCTGGCCAAGGCCATGGCGGCGCTTGGCGATGTCTTTGTGAATGACGCCTTTTCCGCCGCGCACCGGGCCCATGCCTCGACCGCGGGGATCGCGCATCTGCTGCCCGCAGCTGCTGGCCGGTTGATGGAGGCGGAGCTGCGCGCGCTGGAATCCGCGCTTGGCAAGCCGGTGCGGCCGGTGGTGGCGGTGGTGGGCGGCGCGAAGGTGTCGACCAAGCTTGACCTGCTGGGCAACCTTGTCTCGAAGGTCGATCATCTGGTGATCGGTGGCGGCATGGCCAATACCTTCCTCGTGGCCAAGGGCACCGAGGTCGGCAAGAGCCTCGCCGAACGCGACATGGCCGAGACCGCCCGCGCCATCATGGCAAAAGCCGAAGCTGCGGGCTGCACCATCCACCTGCCGCTGGACGTGGTGGTCGCACGCGAATTCAGGGCGGGTGCCGCGAATGAAACCGTGGCCGTAGATGCCTGCCCGGCCGATGCGATGATCCTGGACGCAGGCCCTGCGACGGTGGCCGCGCTGGAGGGCGTGTTCACTGGTGCAAAAACGCTGATCTGGAACGGCCCGCTGGGTGCCTTTGAAATCGAGCCCTTCGACGCCGCGACCAATGCCGCCGCGCGGTCGGTGGCCGCGCTGACGAAGTCGGGCAAGCTGGTGTCGGTGGCCGGGGGTGGCGATACGGTGGCGGCACTGAACAAGGCGGGCGCGGCGGGTGATTTCAGCTTCATCTCCACCGCCGGGGGCGCCTTCCTCGAATGGATGGAAGGCAAGGAACTACCCGGCGTCGCCGCCCTGATGTGACGCCTCCGCCACCTCCCCTGCTCAGGTGATTGACAGGATCGGGGTGACTGCGCCAGCACTGCATACAGGCCCTGCCAGAGACCGGCGGGGCCTTTTTCGAATCCATATTCAAGGCATCGCCATGGCGCTTACGGGCTTCCCCAATTTCCCCACCTTTCCAAATGTCTGGCAGGGCACTGACCGCAACGAAAAGAAGAACGGCACCAAGGGTGTCGATCAGTATTTCGGCATGGATGGCAACGACACGCTGTATGGCGCGGGCGGCAATGACATCCTTGACGGCAACCGTGGTAACGACAAGCTTTATGGCGGTGCGGGGCACGACACGCTGACCATTCTGGGGTCGGATACGCTCAGCGGCGGCACGGGTTTCGACTTCTTCGAAGTGGTGGGCATCAAATATGACATGCGGCTGCCCTCGAACAGCTCGGTCATCACCGACTTCACCGCGAAAGGCGCCAGTCACGACATCCTGCAACTGGCGAATTTCAACTTCAAATGGAAGGATCGCGATGCCGACCTGTCGGACGGTTTCTCGTTCCAGCGCAAGGGCAAGGATACACTGATCACCGCCGAGGATGCGGGCGGCAATGTCTACAAAATCCTTGTGAAGAACGTGCTGCCCGGCGCGCTGACCACCAAGAATGTGCAGCTGATCGACAAACCGGGCTTCGGCCTGGCCGCCGCGACCGAGGCTGGCGAGGACTGGACGGGAACCCGCAAGGCTGACAACCACCGGGGGGGCGCGGGGAATGATTTCATCATGGGGCGCGGCGGCAATGACACGCTGCTCGGGATGGGCGGTGACGATTCGCTGAATGGCGAAAAGGGCGCCGATCTGCTGCGCGGCGGGCGCGGCGACGACCGGCTGTATGTTTCGGGCGGGGACAATGCCTATGGCGGCGCCGGGTCCGACATGTTTGTCTTTGCCTCGCATGACCAGCTTCCCACCATGACCGATGCGGGCACCGGCCATGTCCGTGACTTCGACGCGGCCAAAGACCGTGTGGAACTGACCATGTTCGGACTGGACTGGGAGGGCCGCGACGCCGGGCTGGAAGACGGCTGGCAGCTGCGCAAGGTGTCGAATGGCTGGAGGGTGGATATTGCCGACGGGGATGCGGGCCGCATCTCTTTCGTGCTGCACACCACCGCCGAAGCGCTGGACGAAACCCATTTCGTCTTCGGTTTCGCCTGAAAGCAAACGGCCCGCCGGATCGGCGGGCCATTCAATCCGGTGCCGGTGGGTTCAGCCCAGCGGCATCTCGTCGCCAAGCATACGCAGCCGGTCAGCCAGCGTATCCAGATCGGTCCAGTTCAGCACGCGGATGGAATCGCGCCCAAAGTCGATGACGACACCGCCGCCCCGCACCTCGGCATAGGTATCCAGCAGGTCGCGTGCATTCTCCATCCCTTCCCAGCGCACCGCTGCGATGTAGATGGAATCATCGGCCGTCATATCGCCGATCACGTCCTGGCCGTTATGGGTGCCGAAGACGAAGGAATCCGCCCCGGCCCCGCCGCGCAGGCGGTCATTGCCACGCCCGCCGTCCAGCACATCATCGCCGCCATTGCCCATCAGCATATCGCTGCCCCTGCCGCCCGACAGCGTATCGGCCCCGAAGCCGCCCGACAGCGTATCGTTGCCCGCATCGCCGCGAAGGTTGTCGAGACCGGCATTGCCCTGAATCAGATCATGGCCGAACCCGCCATGCAGCGAGTCATTGCCCTGAAGGCCGCGAAGGGTGTCATCACCGGCGAAACCGCGCAGGACATCGCGGAAGCCCGATCCGGTCATCGCGTCACCATCCGCAAACAGGAAGCGGAAAGCATCGAGACCGTTCGACCCGTCCAGCGCATCAACCAGATCCGCAGCAGACAGTTCAAGCCCCCGGATGCGCAGCACCGGATTGCCCAGCACCTGAAGGTCCAGGCCGGTCACGATGCCGGTGGCATCATTGGCGCCGTTGATCGTGTAGTCGCCGTCCAGCACAACCCGGTTGCCGCCCAGACGCAGCGACACATCCGTAGGATCAGCGGTGTTGAGGGTACCGAAAGCGGCATCGTCATAGCGCGACAGATCCAGTCCGCGCACGAGGAATTTGGTCGGTGCAAGGGTGACCATAACTTGAACTCCAATAATGGCACTTGGCCGGAAAACTTAACAAATCGTTAAATCTCCCCTGCAGCCGGGTCAAGAAAACCGGGATGAAGCGCGCGGTTTCTGCGCCGCCTTCCCGAACCGCGCAGCCGGCTCTGCGACAATCGCCAGCCCCGCCCCGTGATCTGCGATAAACCCGGAACAATCCGCCCGCAGCACGGCCGAATCGACCGTGCTGTGGGCCGCTTGCAACAGTCACGCGCGGACCGGCCCGGGGTGATTCACATAGTGATTCGGCTGTGTCATATTGGCCAAACCCTCCCGCCGAACGAGGAGGGACGAGGCAGATCGACCATGAATGCGCACCGCCCTTCCATTGGCAGCCTGATGATCTTCGCCCTGGCGCTCACGCTGGGCGGCTATTTTACCTTTGCCGCCGTGCAGGGCGATTACGGCGTGTTCCGCCGCGTACAGATCAATGCCGAGGCCGAGGCGCTGATTGCCGAACGTGACCGGCTGCGCGCCGAACTGGCCGAATTGCAGAACCGCACCCTGCGCTTGTCCGACGCCTATCTGGATCTCGACCTGCTGGATGAGCAGTTGCGCGATGTGCTGGGATATGTCCGCGCCGATGAACTGGTGATCCGCTAGGCCTTTGCAGAAATTGAAGGGCCAAGGGGCGGGCATCACCTGCCTGCGCTGACGCTGCGGCGGCAGGCCCTTCCGAAGACCGCCCTGCCCCGCCACACCGATCCCGCCCCGCCATTTTCATCCCTCGAACTGACGCCGCCGGCGCAAGGGCGCAGGGAAGCCCACGCCGCAGCGCGGCGAGAGTTTTACTTGCCAGACCCCTTATTTCTCCGATATTGTGCAGATAGTTTAATGCTGAACTATTTTGCCACATGGGAGGGAGCCGCATGGCCACCAAGAAGGCACCTGAGAGACCCAACGTCTCAAAAGAGGAACTTCTGAAATATTACCGTGAAATGCTGCTGATCCGCCGATTCGAGGAAAAGGCCGGGCAGCTTTACGGGATGGGGCTGATCGGCGGCTTCTGTCACCTGTATATCGGGCAGGAAGCGGTGGTCGTCGGGCTGGAGGCCGCGGCCAAGGAAGGCGACAAGCGCCTGACCTCGTATCGCGACCACGGACATATGCTGGCCTGCGGCATGGACCCGAAGGGCGTGATGGCCGAACTGACCGGGCGCATTGGCGGCTACTCCAAGGGCAAGGGCGGCTCGATGCACATGTTCAGCCGCGAGAAGCACTTCTACGGCGGGCATGGCATCGTGGGCGCGCAGGTGCCGCTGGGCGCCGGGCTTGCCTTCTCGGACTGGTACAAGGGCAATGACAACGTCACCTTCACCTATTTCGGCGATGGTGCGGCGAACCAGGGCCAGGTCTACGAGACCTACAACATGGCCGAACTCTGGAACCTGCCGGTGATCTTCGTCATCGAGAACAACCAGTATGCCATGGGCACCAGCATGAAGCGCGCCACCAAATCGGTCACGCTGTATGGCCGGGGCGAGGCTTACGGCATTCCGGGCGAACAGGTCGACGGCATGGATGTGATGGCGGTGAAGGCAGCCGCCGAAAAGGCCGTGGCACACTGCCGGGCGGGCAAGGGCCCGTATATCCTTGAAATGATGACCTACCGCTATCGCGGCCATTCGATGTCGGACCCGGCGAAATACCGGACCCGCGAGGAGGTCGAGAAGATCAAGACCGAGAAGGACTGCATCGAGCATGTCCGCGACCTGCTGACCCAGGGCGGCCTTGCCTCGGATGATGAGCTGAAAGCCATCGACAAAGAGATCAAGGCCATCGTGAACGAGGCGGCCGAATTCTCGAAAGACAGCCCCGAACCGCCGCTCGACGAGCTGTGGACGGATATCTACGCATAAGGGAGGGGAAAGATGGCTACGCAAGTTCTTATGCCCGCGCTTTCTCCGACCATGGAGGAAGGCACGCTGGCCAAATGGCTGGTGAAGGAAGGCGATACGGTCAAATCCGGCCAGATCCTCGCCGAGATCGAAACCGACAAGGCCACGATGGAATTCGAGGCGGTGGATGAAGGCATCATCGGCAAGCTGCTGGTGGCCGAAGGCACGGCGGGCGTGAAGGTGAATACGCCCATCGCGGTGCTGGTCGAAGAAGGTGAAAGCGCGGATGCCGCGGTCGCGGCCCCTGCCCCCGCCGCAGCCGAGGCCGCCCCCGCCGCCGCCCCCGAGGCTGCACCGAAAGCTGCCCCCGTCGCTGCCGCGCCGGTGGCCGTGGTGTCCAGGGCCTCGCCCGACTGGGCCGAGGGCACGCCGATGAAAACCATGACCGTGCGCGAGGCCCTGCGCGAGGCCATGGCCGAGGAAATGCGCCGCAGTGATGCGGTGTTCCTGATGGGCGAGGAAGTCGGTGAATATCAGGGCGCCTACAAGATCAGCCAGGGTCTGCTGGATGAGTTCGGCCCCAAGCGCGTGATCGACACGCCGATCACCGAGCACGGCTTTGCCGGTATCGCCGTCGGCGCGGCCTGGGGCGGTCTGAACCCGATTGTCGAGTTCATGACCTTCAACTTCGCCATGCAGGCGATTGACCACCTGATCAACTCGGCCGCCAAGACGAACTACATGTCCGGCGGGCAGCTGGGCTGTCCCATCGTGTTCCGGGGTCCGAATGGCGCGGCGGCACGGGTCGCAGCACAGCACAGCCAGGATTACGCGGCATGGTATGCGGCAATCCCCGGCATGAAGGTGGTGATGCCCTATTCGGCGGCCGATGCGAAAGGTCTGCTGAAACAGGCAATCCGTGATCCGAACCCGGTGGTGTTCCTTGAAAACGAAATCCTATACGGCAAGTCCTTCGAAGTGCCGGATGTCGAGGATTTCACCATTCCCTTCGGCAAGGCCAGGATCTGGCGCGAAGGCACGGATGTCACCATCGTCAGCTTCGGCATCGGCATGACCTATGCGCTGGAGGCCGCCGACAAGCTGGCGGCCGAGGGCATCAGCGCCGAGGTGATCGACCTGCGCACGCTGCGTCCCATCGACTATGACACGGTGCTGGCTTCGGTGATGAAGACCAACCGCTGCGTCACGGTCGAGGAAGGCTTCCCCGTCGGCTCCATCGGCAACCACATCTCGGCGGTGATCATGCAGCGCGCGTTTGACTATCTGGACGCGCCGGTGATCAACCTCTGCGGCAAGGATGTGCCGATGCCCTATGCGGCCAACCTTGAGAAGCTCGCACTGGTGACGACCGCCGAAGTGGTCGAAGCCGTGAAATCCGTCTGCTATCGCTGAGGTGTGAGATGGCCATTCAAGTTCTGATGCCCGCCCTTTCGCCCACGATGGAAGAGGGCACGCTGGCCAAATGGCTGGTGAAGGAAGGCGACGAGGTGAAATCCGGTCAGGTGCTCGCCGAGATCGAAACCGACAAGGCCACGATGGAATTCGAGGCCGTGGATGAAGGCGTGATCGGCAAGATCCTGATCGCGGAAGGCAGCGCGGGGGTGAAGGTGAACACCCCCATCGCCGTGCTGCTGGAAGAAGGCGAGGATGCCTCGGCCGCCGCTGCGGCGCCTGCGCCCAAGGCGGAAAGCGCCGCGCCTGCGGCCGCTCCGGCGGCAGCTGCGCCTGCCGCGGCCCCAGCCCCTGCGGCGCCGGTCGGCTCTGGCGGCGCGCGGGTCTTTGCCTCGCCGCTGGCCCGTCGCATCGCTGCGGAAAAGGGTCTGGACCTGAGCGCGGTCAAGGGGTCCGGCCCGCATGGCCGGATCGTCAAGGCGGATGTGGAAGGTGCCGCGGCAGCCCCGAAAGCTGCCAGCCCGGCTGCGGCTGCGGCACCTGCCGCTGCGGCGACCCCGGCCCCGGCTGCTGCGCCGGCAGCGCCTTCGGCGGATGCGGTGAAGAAGCTTTATGCAGATCGCGCCTACGAGGAAGTGCCGCTGGACGGGATGCGCCGCACCATCGCCGCACGTCTGACCGAAGCCAAGCAGACCATCCCGCATTTCTATCTGCGCCGCGAAGTGCAGCTGGATACGCTGATGGCCTTCCGCGAGCAGCTGAACAAGTCGCTGGAAGGACGCGGGGTGAAGCTGAGCGTCAATGACTTCATCATCAAGGCCTCGGCGCTGGCGCTGCAAAAGGTGCCGGATTGCAATGCGGTCTGGGCGGGCGACCGCATCCTGAAGATGAAGCCTTCGGATGTGGCAGTGGCCGTGGCCATCGACGGCGGTCTGTTCACCCCGGTTCTGAAGGATGCCGACAAGAAATCGCTGTCGGCCCTTTCGGCCGAGATGAAGGATCTGGCGGCGCGGGCGAAATCGAAGAAGCTGGCCCCGCATGAATATCAGGGTGGCAGCTTCGCGATTTCCAACCTCGGGATGATGGGGGTCGAGAATTTCGACGCCGTGATCAACCCGCCGCATGGCTCGATCCTCGCGGTCGGCGCGGGCGTGAAGAAGCCGGTGGTCAACAAGGCGGGAGAGATCGTGGTGGCCACCATGATGTCGATGACGCTTTCGGTGGATCACCGCGTGATCGACGGCGCGCTGGGGGCCGAGTTCCTCAAGGCGCTGATCGAGAACCTCGAAAACCCGATGATGATGCTGGCCTGACAGCCAGCACCGCAATGCAAAAGGCCCCGGAGCGATCCGGGGCCTTTTCGTTTCCGCTTGCGACCTGGTTCAGCAGTCGCAGTCCTTCAGGATCTGGTTCATGCTGACGGCGGGCTGCGAACACCCCGCTTCCCCCACCACCTTGGCCGGAACGCCTGCGACGGTCGTGCAGGGCGGCACGTCCTGCAACACCACCGACCCCGCCGCGATGCGCGAGCAATGGCCGATGCTGATATTGCCCAGCACCTTGGCGCCTGCCCCGATCAGCACGCCGTCGCCGATCTTGGGATGACGGTCGCCGTCTTCCTTGCCCGTCCCGCCCAGCGTCACGGAATGCAGCATGGATACGTTGTCGCCCACCACTGCCGTTTCACCGATCACGATGGAATGGGCGTGGTCGATCATGATGCCGCGCCCGATGCGGGCTGCGGGATGAATGTCGACGCCAAAGACCTCGGACACTCGCATCTGCACAAAATAGGCCATGTCTGCCCGGCCCTGCCCCCAGAGCCAATGGCCCACGCGATAGGCCTGCACCGCCTGATAGCCCTTGAAGAACAGCATGGGCTGCAAATAGCGATGGCAGGCGGGGTCACGGTCGAACACCGCTACCAGATCGGCCCGCGCCGCCTGCCCCAACGCCGGATCGGCGGCATAGGCGGTATCCGCGATCTCGCGCAGCAGCTGTTCACTCATCTCGCCGCTGGCGAGTTTCAGCGAAAACCGATAGGCGAGCGCACGTTCCATCGTCGGATGGTGCAGCAGGCTGGAATGGACCAGCCCGCCCAGAAGCGGTTCTGCCGCGACCGCCGCCAGCGCCTCTTCGCAGACACGCGACCACACCGGATCAACCGGGGTGAGCTTTGCTCGGGTCTCTGCCATCGGGAACTCCATCATTCAGATCTCGAACGGCATTATAGGCGATTTTCCTCCGCATTCCAGACGTCACCCGTCCATGCGATCATACCAGCGCAGCAAGCGGCCCAGCGTCAGGGTCAGTGCCGCCAGAAACAGGCGATCCGAGGGGTGGGCCTCGTGCCGCAAGGGGCACAGCATGGCCCGCGACATCAGGCTGCCGTCACCAAGGCCCGGATGCATCCGGCCAAGGCGTTTGACGATGCGATGTGCCATATGTGCTTCGGCAATCAGCCTGTCGGCCAGCGGCCTCCATTCGGCAGGGGGCCGCGCCATCAGCGCCCGCGCGGCCGCATGCAGATCTCCTGGAAGAATCGCACGCACTACAGCGTAACCTCCAGACTTGCCGCGGGTCCGGCACCAAAACTGGCGGACAATTGCGCAACACGCAGCACCACCATGCCGGTAGCGCCATCAGCAGATTGCATCGCGCCGGTATAGACCCAGCCCGGCGCCGAGCAACGATCCTCACGCAGAAGCACCGCCCCTTGCCAGAGCTGCACGAGGTAATCCTCGCGCTCCTCCCCCATCGGCACGTCGGCAGCCTGCCAGCTGTCCCCGTCGATCCGGCTGCGGCGCACCCAGGTGAACGCCAGATCCCCCGCCTGCCGCTGCTGCTTCAGGTGACAGGGCGCATAGGGACGCAGGCCCACACCCGTGAAAGCCGCCACCCGATGCGTGACCGTCGGATGGTCATACCCCCGTGCGGCGACACCAATCCGGTAGTGCCGCTCCAGCCCGCGCAGGCTGGGCGGCAGGTCGATCTGCGCCAGCGCCCCGTCCAGCAGAACGATCTGGCTGCCGATGGGCCATTCACCGGGCATCACGCCGTCGGTGCCCGCCTGCCCGCGCAGCCGCATCCGCAGCTCGTAGGTCATCGGCGCCACAAGCTGCGCTTCGGTGAACTGAAACACCTCCCAGATGCCGCTGTCCGGATCACCGATGGCCATGGCATTGGCCCCGCCCAGCACCCCGCGCGGCCCGGCCGAAATCAGATGCCCCGAGCTCAGCCGCACCCGCAACCCCGCGCCGCGATCCCAGCGCCCGGCAGGCGCGCGCGCCAGCACCGTTTCGGTCCGCCCGATTGTGGCACTCCGGTTGAGAGTGGTATTCAGCGCATAGCCCGCATCCTCCGCCGCCGACCACAGCGCGACCGTTCCCGGCCAGGGCCTACCGCCCACAGCCAGATGCGGCGCCCCGGGAACCTCAGAGCCTGTCAGCAGCGGCAGGTCGAGAAACACCGGATAAACCGGCAGCGGCGCCAGATATGCACGGGGCTCCGGAATTTCCTCGGCATGGGGCGCAGGCAGGTACAGCCCGCGTTCCGTGCGCACACCTTCGGCCATCAGAACATCACCATGTTCCAGCCGGTCGATGCGGTAGTCTGCCCCCGCAACCCGCGCGACCTCGCCCACGCGCAACGCCATGGCCGAGCGTGGCAGTGCGAAACGCAGGGTATCGCGCGCCACCTGCGCCTCGGCCAGCCAGCGTTCGGCGATGGCAGCACCCTCGGCCCGCGTCAAAACCAGCGGCAGATCGGATTGCGCCACCGTCGGCACCGCATCCCCCGGCGCCACGGCCCCCGCCTGTCGCGACGCAAAATCACCATCGGCCTCGGTAAAGCCCAGCATCACCCGCCCGGCACTCTCCGGCTCGGGGCTGCGGCTGGTCTCCACCGGCCCAGACAGATCGGCCGAAACCGCGAGGCGATCCGTTGCGAATGCCGCCCCCATCTGCCCGTCGCGCATGCGAAACACCAGCTTGCCGCCCTGATCCGTCGCATCGAACCCATAGGCCAGCATCAGCGGCTGCAACGCAGCGCGGGCCGACCCGATCTCGGTCAGGTGAAAGCCGCGCACCACGCCGACCAGATCGGAGGCGTCGAATTCCGTCAGCCCCGCCTGCTCGCAAATCTCGGCCACCACCGCCGCAAGCCGCTGCCCGGCGATACGTCCTGTGATCCAGTGGCCGCGCGCGTAATTGCCACCATCGCTCCAGACGCTCGCCATCGCCGGAAAGGCCGGATAGGGCCGTGCATCCCAGGCCCAGACATGCGACCGCGCCGTATCAAGCATTGGCCCCTCATAGAGCGCAGAGCGCGGGTTATGATCCGGGTCGGTCCAGTATTCATGAAAGGCCAGCAGATAGTGCATCTGCATCAGATCGTCGCGCCGCCCGGTGGAAAACTTCGGCAGCACGGATTCCGAGGATTTCGGGTCCAGAAACTTGTTCGGCTGGTTGGTGCCCTTGTCGATGGCCGCACAGCCGTATTCTGTGAACCAGATCGGTTTTGACTGCGGCACCCAGTCGGTCGCCCCCACAGCACGTACCCCGTCGATCCGGTCGTGATGGCGTTCCGACCACCAGGACCGCAGATCCTTGTAGCGATAGATCCAGGGCTCGCCATAGGCACCGTCCTCAATGGGGCGGCGACGTTGCAGGCGTTCGGCCTCGTCACTGTCGTAATACCAGTCGAACCCCTCACCGCCTGCAACATTCGTCTTCAGGTAGTCGAGGTCATAGATCCGGCGCGCGCCCGCATCCAGATGCCCTTCCTCGTCGCGCCAGTCGCTCAGCGGCATGTAATTGTCGATGCCGATGAAGTCGATATTCAGATCGGCCCACAACGGATCGAGGTGGAAATACACATTCCCGCCCGTATGATAGCCGAAATACTCCGACCAGTCGGCAGCATAGCTGATCTTCGTGGCAGGCCCGAGGATCGCCCGCACCTCTGCCGCAAGCTGGCGCAGCGCCGCCACCGCCGGAAAGCTGTGCCCCGGCCCGCGGATCTGCGTCAGCCCGCGCATTTCAGACCCGATGCAAAACGCATCCACCCCACCCGCCGCCGCGCAAAGATGCGCGTAATGCAGGATGAAGCGGCGATAGCGCCACTCATCCGCGCCGGCATAGCTGACCGTCGCGCCCTCGACGGAAAAATCCTCGGGCTGCGCGCTGCCAAAGAAATCGGCCACCTCGGCCAGCGCGCCCGACGTCTGATCGCTCGATCCCGCCCGCCCCGGCGCCTTTGCCAGCGTGATACGGCCACGCCAGGGCAAGGGCGGCTGATCGGCCGCACCATCCCAGGGGTTTTGCAGCCCGTTGCCCGCCAGTTGTTCCATCAGGATGAAGGGGTAGAACATCACGCTCTGCCCCTTTGCCCGCAGCGCCGTGATCGCCTCCACCACCGCCGCATCGGCGGGTGTGCCGCCGTAGACAGAGCTCCCGTCAATGCGAGGCACCTCCTGCGCCGCATCGCGCCCGATGCCGCCCGCGCGCCAGACCATGCCCACGCCTTCCTGCGCGGTCTGTTCGACCTTGGGACGGATCTCGCAGTCCCCGCAGCGCAGGTCACTGCCGAACCACGATACCACCAGCGAGACCGAGCCGCAGTTCGGCGCCTCCTCCTCAAGCTGTTTCAGCGAGGTCAGGAAATCGCTGCGCCCTGAGGGCGAGTTCACATTCGCCGACCGCACAGCTGCATCGCCCTCGGCATAATGAACTGCCGTCGTCGCCAGCGAATATTCGCCCGTGCCGGGGATCAGCGCGACCGCACGCACCGCCTCCTGAAGGCTGGTCATCGCCTCCGCCGCAGCCCCCTGCGCCGGGCGGATCACCTCGAAGGAAAGCTGCGGCACCCGGTTGCCGAAACGGCCAAGCTCCAGATCCTCGATCACCACATAGGCGATACCACGATAGGCTGGCGCCAGATCCGCACCCTCCACCGCCTCGATCTTCGGATCGGGCAGTTGCGTCTCGCTGCCGGTATAGACCCGCAGGTTCAAATCACCCGGCGCGATTTCCACCCCGTCGGCCCAGATCCGGCCAATGCTGGAAATCCGCCCCTGACACAGCGCGACGGCAAGACTGACGCTGTAGGAATAGGTCGTGGTGCGCGGCCTCGGCGCACCCTTGCCGCCGCCAGTGGTGCTGGTCTGCTCCATGAAGCGTGTGGCCCAGATCACCTGACCCGCCACCCGCACCCGGCCAAAGACCTGCGCCACCGCCGCCCCTTCCGAGGCGCCCATCAGGCGGAAACGGTCCACCCGCCCAACCTCGATCGCCTCGGAGCCCGCGCCCAGCAGCTTCTGATCCAGCACGCGGCCCAGCGTGGCGCCCACCGCGCGGCCGATGACCGCGCCGGACAGGCCCAGAACCGTGCCGCCAAAGCCCGATCCGATTGCGGCCCCCGCCGCGGACAGCAGTATCGTCGCCATTCAGCGCGCTCCTTCGAAGATTGCTCAACCGCGCTCTGCACGGTCAGGAAATGCGAACCGCGCCGCGATGCGGCGCTTCCAGGGGGCAGACAGCGGGCTTTCGATCACCCCATGCCCCGTATAGGCGTGAACGAAGCTTTCACGCCGCCCGACCTCGGCCATGATGCCCAGATGCTTCGCCACGCTGCCCTCGCGCATGCGAAACAGGATCACATCGCCCGACGCGAGTTCTGTCAGCGGCCTGGGGATCAGAAACTGCGCCCCCGCCGCCAGAAGCGCCTCTTCTCCCGAGGGTTCGGCCCAGTCCTGCGTATAGGGCGGAACTTCGGTCGGCTCCGGCCCCACCAGCTCCCGCCAGACGCCACGGATCAGGCCAAGACAATCTGTCCCGGCCCCCCGTGTCGCGCATTGATGCAGGTAGGGCGTGCCAATCCAGCGCCGCGCCTCGGCAACGATCTCCTCCCCCCGGTTCATCCGCGCAGACTCCCGCCGTCATTGACCAAAGACGACGACGGGAAAGAGGTCAGCCAGTCCTCGCCCGGAATATGCGGAAAGCCACGAAAGTTCAGGAAATTGTTGAACTTCTGCCGACAGGTCTCAGCCCGCTTGTCGCATCCCGCCACCAGCCGTACCGACGTGCCCGCCGCCACATCAGCACCCAAGGCGCGCCACAGCCCGATCTCGCGCCGCCCGTCGGCAAGGATGCGGTCTGTCTTGATCGACCCCGACAGTCCCGCAGCCGCCCCGTCGCGCAAAGTCAGCACCCCGCTTGCGAACCAGCCCTGCGGACATTCGGCCAGTGGGGCAAAGCGGAACACCCTTCGCTCCGTCACCTCGGCGAGCACACAATCGGCAGTGAACTGCGGGTCTTGCAGATCCACCCCGCACTCCCGATCCCCAAGCAGCGCTGCGCATTCGCGCTGATAGACCCGCCCCTGCGGATGGTTCAGCCGCTCCGCCAGCCCGCGCAGTTCTGCCTCGAACCCCGCACCGTTACGGGTAATCTCGCCCAAAGTACCCCGAAACAGCAGGTCGCGCTGCGCCGGATCGGCCCAGTTGACCAGCCAGGCCTCCACCTCCGCCCCGTCATAGCGCCCGGCCAGAATATCAGCTTCGGTCAGCCCCGCATCGCTCAGCGCCCCCACGGCCTGCGTATTATCGACCGAAAGCCCGGTCGATTGCTGCAAGGCCCCTGCCGTCAGCCCGGTCGAGGCGCGGAAGGTTACCCCCCCGAACCGCAGATCACCGTCATGGTCGGTAAAGCCCATCTGCGTCCCGTCAACCCGCCGCACCAGCCAGGCCCGGCACACCGTCGTCACGCCGCCCGCCAGATGCGCGAGCAGATCGTCGCGCGCACTCATACCCGCACCTCCACCACCGGAACACTGGGCACATCGCCCGCCTGGAACGAGGCGACCGAAGTCTGAATGCGGTCAGTATCAAACCGCACCGGCACGTCGAACTCGAACCCGGCCGAGACCGCCACCCCCACTGCAGGCGGCGTGGAAAACCGCACTACCCCCGTTGTGGTATCAATGTCGAACTCCGGCCCCTCGACCTTCTGGTCGCGATCCACCGCCACCACGACGCTGCCGCGCACCGGCTTCACCACCGGCCGCACATAGCTCGCCTCGCCCGAGCGATAGGTCTTGCACAGCCCGAACTCGACCCGCGCGCCATCGCCCGTGCCGATGATCTGGTCGAACGGCGTCACCGCGCGCGAGGCGCGGCCGGATTTGTAATCCGACCAGTCCTTCCAGCGGAAGCCGAACATCTGCCCGCGCCGCGCCTCGAAAAACGCGATCAGCGTTTCCACATCGTCCAGAGAACGCAAGCCCACCCCCGCATCATAGCGCCGGCGCGAGTGCTCCCAGGGCGTGTTCCGTTCCTCGAACCCGTTGGTCAGCGTCACGATTTCCGTGCGCCGCTCCGGCCCGCCGACCGAGCCGAAGCTCAGATTGGCGGGAAAACGAATGTCGTGAAATGCCATGATCCCTCCTCAGCGGTTGCGCTGGCCACGCGCCAGCGCCCGGCTGGCCTGTGCCGCGATTTGTGACTGGCTGCGCTGAAAGCCCTGCACGTCGGGGGTCGTGATGTTCATCACCACCGTCACCGGCCGCCCGCCGCCCGAGGCCTGCACCCCCAGCCGCCCGTCGGCGCCGCGCGCCAGCGGCATGATCGCCTCCGGCCCCGCCTCGCCCATCAACCCGCTGCCGCCACGCATGGGAAAGCTGACCGGGCTGGATACCACGCCGCCCTTGGCGAAGGGCATCACCCGGCCTTGCGTGAAGGCGCCGCCCTTGGCGAAGGGCATGATCCCGCTGAACAGCGCGTTCATCCCCTCCGCCAGCAACCCGCCCACCGCATTCTGCACGGGCTTCATCGCCACGCCGTAAACCGTGTCGACCATGCTGCGCGCCACGCTCTTCAGCGCGTCCGACAGCTTCATCCCGTCGAACACCAGCCCGTCAAAGGCGCGCCGCAGGCCGCCGCTGATGCCGCTGCTCAGTTGATTGACCTCGCGGCCGGTGAACAGCAGCGTATCGCGCATCCGCGCCAGCTCGCCCTCGAAGGCGGTGACCATGCCGGTCGTGCCATCCAGTGTCGCCTCCAGCGCCGCGACCTGATCTTCAAGCGTCTCCAGATCCGCCATCCGCCTTGTCCTTCCTCAGATCAGGAAAGGCCGCGGCCAGTTCATCCAGCCGCGCCCGTGTCATCGCCGGGGTCGCACGATCCGCCCCCAGCATCAGCCGCAACTCCACCGGCGTCAGCCGCCAGAACTCGGCCGGGGTCAGTCCAAGCCCGTTCAGCCCCGCCCGCATGAGGCCCGGCCAGTCGATGCCGCTCATGCCTCGCCCGGCAGCGCGAAGGCCCGCGCCAGAAGTTCCGCCGCCGCCCGTGCCGCCCCGACCGGCCCGCCGCCGATCTCGACCGTGCGCAGATCCTCGGCCCGGCCCTGCCAGCCGCCGCCACGCAATCCCGCCACCAGCAAGGCCAGCACATCGCGGCTGGAGATCCGCCCCGCCTCGAACCGCGCCGCCAGATCCACCAAGGTGTCCTCGCCCAGGGTCATCTCCAGTTCCGCCAGCGTCCCCAGCGTCAGCTTCGCCACATGCGGCACGCCCTCCAGCGTCACCACCACCTCACCGGCAAAAGGGTTCGCCATGGTCAAAGCGCCGTAAACGTCAGCGCCCCGGCTGAGGCGAGCGTCAGTTCATAAGTCGCCTCGCCGTTATGGCTGCCGGAATATTCGATGGCGGTGATCTGGAACGGCCCCTCCACGATGCCGAAATCCGGGATCACCACCTGGAAATTCGGCATCTCGCCGTCAAAGAATATCTGCCGCGCGCGTTCGTCGGTATTGGAGTCCCGGAACACCCCCGAGCCCGAGATACTGGCCGAGCGCACACCCGCCCCCGCCAGCAGCTCGCGCCAGCCACCCTGGCTTTCAAGGCTGGTCACATCCACCGTTTCCGCGTTGAAGCTGATACGCGTGGCGCGCAGCCCCGCGATGGTCTCGAACTGAAGGCTGCCGTTCACGTCGATCTTGACCAGCAAGTCCTTGCCGCTTTGCACTGCCATGGAATTCTCCGATTACTGTAGGGATTAGCGGAATATCCACAGATCAACCGCCAATAATGTTTGATTAGTGCAACTCAATCCTCGACCCGGATGTCGAAGCGCAGGTCGATCCGTCGTGTGGCACCGGCGCCCAGCCGCCGCGCCACCGCCCGGACGAAGCGCGTCAACACCACCCGTCCGCGCGCCAGCACCAGCGCCTGATCCGTCAGCGCATCCGAGACGCGGACCGCGATTTCCTTCGCGGTCAGGAACCCGGCCGCATCGGAAATCACGCTGATCTGCACCCGGTGCAGCGCGCCCTCGCCGGTCTTGTCGCTGGAATCCAGCGCCTCCTCCGGCCCGATCAGCACAAAGCTTCCGCTGCCCCCGCCCACAGGCGGCGCATCAAACACGGGCACATCGGGAAGCGCCGCTACGAGCCGCTGATAGATCGCCGCCTGCAAGGCAGCCGCGACGCCATAGCTCATGCTGGCACCTCCTCCCGCGCGAAACAGATCAGATAGCGCGCGGCCGCATCGCGCTCCGACACCGCAAGGATCGGGAACAGCCGTGCCCCGTCGCGGAACCGCTGCCCCGGCAGCGGACGCGAGGCAGCGCCTTGGGCCGCGCCCCGCACCACGATCCGGTACGCGACCGAGGCCATCACCACCTCCTCACCCGCGACCTCACGCCCGGCGCCCGGCAACACCTCAGCCCAGAGCGTGCCCAGCGCCTGCCAGCTTTCCACATAGCCACCCGCGCCATCCGCCATGCGCAGAGGCGCCTCCAACAACAAAGGCCGTGTCAGCGAAGGCGCCCTCATGCCGCGCCCCCGCCCAGCACACGCACATTGCGCCAGCGTTCCACCAGCAGTTGCACCCCGCGCGGCAACGCCTCGGCCTGCCCCCCCGGCTCGTGCCGGGTCTCGTAGAACTGCCCGGCGAGCAGCAGTACCGCCTGCGCCAGATCGACGGGCACCGCTGTCCAGATCGCCCCGAAACCCGCCTCAAATACGACCTCCACCCGACCATCCTCGGGCACCGTCGGCAGCAGCGTGCCCACCGACGCCAGCCGCGGCCGATGTGTGTCGACAATCAGCTTCCACCGCGCGGGCGCAACCGGCACCGCCGCCTCACCCGCATCGAACAGCGTGACCGAATTCACTACCGAGACCGGCGCCACCGGCAGCGCCTGAGCCGTCGCATCACGCCAGCGGTCCAGCGCCAGGCGAAAAGTCCGCGTCAGAAGCACCTTGCCGGTGCGCGCCTCAATCGCCGCCATCGCCGCCCGGAGACAGCTTTCCAGCAAGCCATCCTGCATTCCGTCATCAGCAAAGCCGGTGCCCAGTCGCAGGTGATCCCGCAAAATCTGCACCGGCAGCGCTGCCCCTGGCACGCTCGTCAACTCTGTCAACATCATCATCCGCTCCTTGCCCCTCAAATGCGCCCCAAGGCGGGACCGGACGCGCGCCCCGCGCCACTCGGACGGAGGGGAGCAGCTAGAAGGCGCCGGACAGGCGCGCGTCCGCAGGTCCGGGCGCTACGCCCCCGGACCATCCGTCAGCCGGTCAGGAGACGGCAAATTTCAGAAGCTTGATCGCCGCGAAATCGCTGACCCCGCCGCCCACGCGCTTGGTGGCATAGAACAGCACATGCGGCTTGGCGGAAAACGGGTCGCGCAGCACACGCAGATCCGGGCGTTCGGCCACCGTATAGCCGGCCGCGAAATCGCCGAAAGCGATGGCATAGGCATTGGCGCCGATGTCGGGCATGTCCTCTGCGATCAGCACCGGATAGCCCATCAGCCGCGCGGGCTCGCCCGCCGCCAGACCGTCGCTCCACAGGAAGCGGCCATCGGCATCCTTCATCTTGCGCACCGCGCCCGCGGTTTTCGAGTTCATGACGAAGCTCGCATTGGCGCGATAGGTGGCGTCCAGCGCATAGACCAGATCGACGATGGCATCCGCCGGATTGGTTGCCGAAAAATCTCCTGCCGTGCCAGTGGCAATGTAGCCAAGGCTGCCCCAGGCCCAGCTCGCCTGCGCCACCTTGGTTCCGGTCAGAAAACCCCTGGGTTTGCCCACGCCATCGCCACCGACAAAGGCCGCCGCCTCGGCACGGGCAAACTTGTCGGCAATACGGCCCGCCAGCCAGCCTTCGACATCGAAGGCGCTGTCGTCCAGCAGGCGCTGGCTGGCCTTCGGCATGGCCGAAAGCTCATGCAGCGGGATCGAGATACGCTCGATCTGCGGCGCGGCGGTCTCGGTCACGGCGCTCGCCTCGGTGGCCCAGCCGGTGCCCACATCGCTGTGGTCGATCACCACATCGAAGGAGGTTGCCTCCACCTGCACCACATTGGCAATCGCCCGCAGCGACGAGGTGGATTTCAGGGACGACCGGATGGTCTCCGCCGTCTGCGGGTCCACCAGATAACCGCCCTCGGCCGCCACGGCAGTGTTCAGCCCCTTGCCCTCCAGCACGAGCCCGCGCAGCCCGTCATCATCGCCCGAACGCAGATAGGCGTCGAAGGCCTTCTGATGGGGCGCGCCCAATTCGGCCGCAGCCGAAAGCGCGGGGCGGCCGTAGGTCATGGTTTTGCGATCCAGCATGGTCAGTCGCTCTTCCTGTTGTTGCAACGCAGATTTCACTTCACCCTGAAAGACGCTGAATTCATTCAGGAAACCAATCATGGCGGCTTTCATTTCCACCGCTGATTCCAGCGGGACGGCAGACATGCCGCCTTCGCCCCGCGCCTTGTGCCCGGTCATTGCCTTGTCCTTTCCGTCTGGTCGTGAAGGCCGCCTAGCGGTCGGCCAGGGTCCGGCGGGCCTCGTCAAAGACCTGCGCCAGCGAACGCCAGGTGTCGTCGGGGCGATCGCCCTTCGTCGCCACCCGCGCCTCCGCAAGCATGGGGAAGGTGACCAGCGACACCTCCCACAGCTCCAGCTCGGTCAGAAGCCGCTGCCCCTTCCCGTCGCGTTCCGATTTGACCGTGCGATAGCCGATCGACAGCCCGTCGATGGCCCCCGCCGCCAGCAGCGCCGCTGCCTCGCGGCCACGCGCCACCTCGGGCAAGAGACGCCCCTTGACCCAAAGGCCCCGGCCATCCTCACGCGCCTCGTCCCAGATGCCGATAGGCTGCGTCGGGTCGTGCTGCCACAGCATCTTCACCCGCCGCGCCGCAGCACCCAGCCTCGCCAGCGATCCGGCATAGGCCCCCGCCTGCACCACATCGCCACCCTGATCGCGGCGCCCGAACAGGCTCGCATAGCCCTCGATCTCGGTGCCGCCGGTGACCCGCAACCCGGCCTCAGCCGTGTCGCCCAAGGCCACGAATTTCCGCTCCGGCGCGCCGAAGCCCGTGATATATCCCATGCCCGTCACCTCATCGCCGCTTTCAGCACCGCCTCGGCCCCCTGTGCCAGCAGGAAGGCCGCGACGCCGTAAACCCCCAGCCAGATCCGCTTTTCCAGCCGCTCCAGCGCGCCGTCGATCTGTGTCAGCCGGTATTCCAGCGCGCTCCAGCGCTCCTGCGCCACGCGCTCGTTCGCCTCGATCCGCGCCGCAGCCGCGTCGAAACTGTCGTATAGATAGCGCGACCCGCCGGAGGCCCGCTCACGCCCGCTCATTCCTCCTCCGCCAGCCGCGGCAGCCCCAGCAGCGCGCGCTTTTCGGCCTGCGTCAGGAAATCGGCGGCGCCGACCCGTGCCCATTGCTGGTCCCGCTCCACCGCCAGCGCCGGCACCTGATCCAGATCGGGGCGCAGTTCCACCGCCTCGCCAGTGAAGCCCGTCAGCCAGTGCGACACCGCCGCCGTAACCTTGCCCACCAAGGGCAGCACGGTCAGCCGATAGAAGGCGCGGTTCGCCTCCTGATAATTCGCATAGGTCGCGTCGCCGGGAATCCCGATCAGCATGGGCGGCACCCCGAAGGCGATTGCGATCTCGCGCGCCGCCGCCTCCTTAGTCTTCTGGAACTCCATGTCGCTGGGCGAGAACCCCATCGGCTTCCAGTCCAGCCCGCCTTCCAGAAGCATCGGTCGCCCGGCATTGCGCGCGCCCTGATGGTTCGCCTCGATCTCGGTCACCAGCCGGTCATACTGATCCGGGCTCAGCACCGCCTGCCCGTCGCCCCCCTTGTAGACGATGGCCCCCGAGGGCCGCGCCGCATTGTCCAGCAGCGCCTTCGACCAGGCACTCGCCGCCGAATGCACATCCAGCGCCACCGCCGCCGCCTGCATCGGCGCGAAACCGTAATGGTCGTCCTGCGGATGGAAGCTGCGGATATGGCAGACCGGCACCACCTCACCCGTCATGTCGAACCGATGCACCCGGCCGCCGACTGTATAGTCATAGGCGACAGGCCAGCCATCCGCCCCCGGCACCAGGCTCATCCGGTCGGAACGCAGCACATGCAATTCGCCCGGCACCCGCCCCGCGCCCGGCACCGCCTCCAGATAGGCGTTGCCCGACAGCAGCAACTGCGCATAGACCGCTTCGAACATATCCGCCCGCCCCTGCGCCGGATTGGGCCGCCGCACCAGATCCAGCACCGGGTGCTGCTCATAGCGCCGCTCGGCATCCTGCAAGACCAGAGGCAGCGCCGCCGCCGCCTCGGCGATCAGCTTCACCGCGCGAAACCCCACTGGATTGCCCTGAAAGCCGTTGCGCACAAGGCTCACCGTATCCCGCGCGCTCCAGACCGACCGGCCCGAAAGCCCGAAGGCCACCACCCGCCCCGTGGCCGAGGCTTTCTGCTCCGGCGCCACCCTTTCGGCGCGCCGCAGGAAATCGAACACCATCCCGCTCTCCTTCATCCGGGCAACAGCCCACCATGCCCGCACGCCAGCGCGCGCGGCCCGGAGCCTCTTGCTTCTTGTCCAAATACTCCCGCCGGAGGCGCCTACAGCCGCCGCACCTGCGGGCTGGCCTGCCGCTGCGCAGGCTCCACCATCAGCGCGGTCAGCGCCCAGACCAGCGCGTCCACCCGGTCGGGCGAGCCACGGCCTTCATACCCCCGCGCCGTCATCCGGCACATCTGATCCTCCAGCCGCGCCAACCCCCGCAGATGAGTCACCCGTCCCTGCTCATACAGTGCCGCCACCGGCTCAGCCCGCGCGGCCTTGCCCTTTGAGGCCCGCACCGCCCGGAACGGCACCAGCGGATCAACCTGCCGGATCACCGCCTGCACCAGATCGCCGCCCTGATTGACCTCGGCCACCAGCCGATCAGCGCCGTGCCGCTGCATGGCGGCAATCGCCGCCCGCGCCCAGCCATCGGGCGAGGCGCCCTGCACGCTGGCATCTTCCAGCACACAGGCCCGCCAGTCCTGCACCGGCCCCTCGGTCACTGCGCTGACCACCACGATCCCGCATTCGTCCGACCCGCCATGGCCGGTGACCGGCGGATCGACCGCCACCATCACCCGCCCCTTGTCCGGCGCCTCAGCCACCCGCGCCCGCTCCAGCATCTCATGCGTCCAGAGCGCGCCTTCCGCATCCTCGACCAGAATGCCCTCCAGCTCCTGCATACCCGCCCGCGTGCCGCCATAGCGCGCCGTCACCTCATCGAGGAAACTCGCCGCCAGATAGGCGCGGTTGGCATCCGTCGGCGCATGGGTCACCACCGAAGACGGATTGTTCAGGATCGCCTTCAGCACCGCCACATTGCGCGGCGTCGTCGTGACCACCTGCTGCGGATGCGGCCCCAGACGCAGCGCAAATTGCAGCTGGTCCCAGGTCTCCTCCGCCTTCTTCCACTTCGCCAGCTCGTCCACCCAGGCTGCGTCGAACTGCGGCCCTCGCAGGCTTTCCGGCTCATGCGCCGAAAACACCTGCGCCACCGCGCCATTCGGCCAGACCAGCCGCCGCCGCCCCGCCTCCCATTGCGGGCGCCGATCCGGGGGCGAGCATGCCAGAATCCCGCTGTCGCCGAAGATCATCACCTCGCGCACCTGATCCTGCGTCTCACCCACCAACGCCACCCGGCTGGCCCGGCCGGGGTCGGCGGGGCGCGCACCTTCCACCTGTGCGCGCACCCATTCCGCCCCGGCCCGCGTCTTGCCTGCCCCGCGTCCGCCCATGATGACCCAGGTTTTCCAGGCCCCCACAGGCGGAAGCTGGTGCGGCAGCGCCCAGAACTCGAACATCCACGGCAGCGCCAGCAGCGCTTCATCGCTCAGCCCGCCCAGAAACTCATCCACCACCGCCGGCGTCACGGAGGCGAGCCAGCCTGCGCCCGATTTCAGCCCGGGCCGCGGCGAAATCCAGTTCTCCGCCAGAGCCTCCTGCGCCCCCGGCAACCTGCTTGCGGAGTTTGTCAACGCGCGTCCTTTCATCCATGACCATCTGGAAAGCCACGCGCAGATCCTTCACGGCCTGCGCTGCCGCCTTCACCTCGCCCAGTTCGCCATCCCGCAGCCTTCGCGTGGCCGTGGCCAGCTCCAGCGCGATTTCCTGGTAATAATCTTCCGTCGCCCTCAGCAAAGCCTCAGGCCCGTTCTCTCCCGCAGAGAAGTCCATTCCCATCCTGCTGCCGCCCGCCTCTCATGCCTCCGCACGAGTGAAATGGAAAAGCGAGCGCCCCGGGTGCCCCCCGATCAATCGCTCGCCGCATTTCTTCTAGCATGCGACCATCTCTATATCTTCGGCGTGAAAAAGTCAATTATTATTGTATTTTCAATATATTAACCAAAAGAACGCACCATGCCAGATCCCTGCAACACCCCGCCAATCACCCTTGGCAAACCCACCACAACCCGCTAGGAAACCATCCGGAACAGTGGCCGAGTGGTCTAAGGCAACCGACTTGAAATCGGTCGGGCCAGAGATGGCCCCGTGGGTTCGAATCCCACCTGTTCCGCCACTTCAGTCCGCCTCTGGGCACGCCAATCGCCGCCGATTGCCGCACTTGGCCGCCCGCGAGCGTCCTGAGCAGTTCCGTTTTCGATCCCATGATGCGAATTGCGTCGTCTGCGACCTCGACACGCTGCGCCAAGGCGCGCAGGTGATCCCGCCGATAGCCGCCCTCACGGTCCCGGATACGGTCGCGGGCGATCTGCGAAAATTGCCGGATCATCGCCGGGCTGACAGCGCTGTGGCCGGGGCTGTCGAGCAGCGCTTGCGCCCGGTCGGCGTCCGCCCGCGCCTGATCGCGGATGACCTTTAGGCCGGCGATGCGTTCGGACAGCGCTGGGTCGTCCAGATCGGCCACCCCCGCCTCGATGGCGTCATAGAGACGCTTGAGGCGCAATTCCGATTCGGCGGCCCGGCGCTGCAATTCGGCGATGTGCTGGCGGCGGCGCTCGGCCCGATCCGAGCGGCGGCCTAGGACGCTGCCAAGCAGTTTCTCCAGTCGATCGGGATCGAGCAGGCGTTCCTCGATATGACCGGCAACCATGGTGTCTAGCTTGTCCATGGGGATGGCCCGGCCCTTGCAGCCGGTTTCGCCCTGTCGTGCCCGGATCGAGCAGGCATAGTAGCGGTAGCGACCGCTCTTGCCGGTGCGGATGGTCATCGCGCCCCCACAGTTGCCGCAATAGCAGATGCCGGTCAGAAGCGTGGGACCGATCACGACGCGCGCGGGTAATTTGGTCTTGGGATTGCGGGCCTGCAACAGCTTCTGCACCGTGTCGAAGGTCTCGCGGTCGATGATCGGCGGCACCGGCACGATGACGAGTCCATCGGAATCCTTGTCCGTCTTGTTCTTCCGGTTCTTGCCCCATTGGTGCTCGCCCATATAGGTGCGTCGGGTCAGGATGCGGTGAACCTGGCCGACGCCCCAACGACCGCCGTCGCGGGTGAAGATGCCCTTGCCGTTCAGATGCTTGACGATGGCCTTGACGCCCATCTGGCCGGTAGAGCCGTCGCCTTCCAGCGCCAGGCGATAGATCAGTCGGATGGTGTCGGCGTGCAACGGGTCGATTTCCAGTTTCTTCTTGACCTTCGCGCCGCGCTGCTCGGCTGCGACGACGCGATAGCCGACCGGCGGCAGCGAGCCGTTCCAGAAGCCTTGCCGGGCGTTTTCCTTCAAGGCGCGCAGGACGTGCTTGGCGTTCTCCTTAGACTGGTATTCGTCGAACAGCGCCATGATCTGCCGCATCATGACGTGCATGGGATCGTCGCCCATCTCCCGCGTGATGGAGACGAGGCGAATGCCGTTCTTCGCCAGTTTCCTGACGTAGAACTCCAGCTCGAAATGGTCGCGGAAGAAGCGCGAGAAGCTATGGACCACCACCACGTCAAACGGCGCGGGCTTGCTGGTGCCTGCCTCGATCATGCGCTGGAACTCGGGACGGCGGTCGTTGGTGGCCGACGCGCCGGCCTCCACGAAGGTCTCGACAAGCTGATAGCCGCGCGCCTCGCACCATGCTTCGCCCTGCTTGCGCTGGTCGGGGATCGACACGTCATGCTCGGCCTGCCGGGAGGTCGAGACGCGCAAGTATAGGGCAGCCCGCAGGGCGACATTGGGATTTTGGATGTTCATTTGCGGGCTCCTTTCCTGCGAGGCTCGATCAGGGGCAAGACCAGTTCCACGCGGTCATGAACGAGCTTGGGGATCAGTCTCAGACCCCGGCCTTTTTCCATGCGAACGAGGCCGAAACTCTCCATCTTCTTGAGTGTGCGTGAGATGTTAGGTGTGGCGCGGCCGGTGAGTTGGGCCAGTTCTTCCAGCGAGTCGGGGTTCTGCTCATGGATGACGCGCAGGAGCTCTCGATTGCCTGCCGACAAAAGCCGGGCGAAGGATTCCGTGGTTGCGAACCAGACGGCTGGATCGCCGGGCTTGGGTTTTTCCTCGCCATTGGCGATCCGAAGGGTGCGGGCCTTCATTTCCTCGGGATCGGCAATCCCGACTTTCAGCGTCGTCATGGCAATTCCTGTCGTTCACGTCATGGCCTATCCTTATCATCACAAGATAATATTTTCAAGTCATCGGGCAAATCGACCGAGCCGAACAACTCATCGAACACGTCGGCGATGGATTGCAGCGGTGCTTCCCATGGCATCGACGATCCCGAGGCATGGGCGGCCGGAGCCATGAAGAGGCTGACATAGGTGAAGGCCGCGGCCGTGGCGACGTGGCGGCGGATGCGCATGGCATGACGGATCATTTGGGGTCTCCAGTTCTGGTGGGGGTTGCCAAGGGGCCGGGGTGCGTGATGCGGTAATCGCCGTCCGGTCCCAGCCCTTCGACGCGGGCGACTTCGGCCAGCCGGCGCGCGGAACCGCGCCCGGAAAGGACGGCAACAAGGTCGATTGTTTCCGCGATCAGGGCGCGCGGGACGGTGACGACAGCCTCCTGAATAAGCTGTTCAAGACGGCGGAGCGCACCGATGCCGGTGCCTGCATGGATGGTGCCGATGCCGCCGGGGTGTCCCGTTCCCCAGGCTTTCAGCAGGTCGAGGGCTTCCGATCCGCGCACCTCGCCGATGGGGATGCGGTCGGGGCGCAGGCGCAACGAGGAACGGACCAGATCGGAAACCCGCGCTTGCGCAGGAAAGTTTGGCGGTCCTCGTCGGTGCGGGCGACAATCCGCTCCCGCGCTGCCCTGATCCCGGCCACGAATGGCGCGGGCGAGGAATTGGCGAAGCTGGTCAAAGCCGGGGCCGCTTCATGGGCGAAACGCTGCGCGGCAAACTTGCTGTGCCGGATGCTGATTTCCTCGAATCCTCCCACGCCCCAAAGGTTGCGGTTCATGCAAACCGCCCGGAGATAGAAGGAAGCGATGCCGAGGGTCTTCGATCCGACTTCGCTGTTCCAGCAATAGAACCCCCGAAAATAAAGGTCGGGGTCGCCGTTCGGCAGGCGTCCGGCCTCGATTGGGTGCGTATCGTCCACCAGAAACAGGAACACGTCGCGGTCACTGGCGTAAAGCGTGGTCGTGTCCTTGGTCACGTCCACGAATGGATTGTGCGTCATGGTCGCCCAATCCAGAACGCCCGGCACCTTCCAAATGGTATCGCCGACGCCATTGCCCGCGATCTTCATGACGGCGGCGACAAGCTCATGGTCCCAGATGCGACCATAATCAGGGCCGGTCACGGCGCGAAGTTCAACGCGCCCGTCTTCAGTTTCCAGTGTCTTCACCAGTTCAGCCCGGTGGTTCAAAAGGCCGTGCTGCATATTGATGCCCGCCAGCGGTGCGGGAAGATCGCGCAGGTAGCGGGCCGGTGCACCGACAAGACTGCAAAGCTGCCCGAAACTCCAATGCGTCGGGGCGACGGGCTGCTCCTGTCCGGGCACGATGAGCGCAAGCCGTTCCGCATCGTCGCGGCTGGCTTCCACGCGCACGGCGTGGCTCTCCTCGGTGCGGGCCTTGGCACGATCCGCGCGGGACTTCACGGCATCGTAAAGCTCGGCCAGGCTCAAATAGCGTTCGTCATCCGGGCGCGAAAACCATTCCCACGACACGCGGCCGATATTCTCGCCGCGCGAAATGTCCACGCGGAAGCCCTTGGAAACGGGCTGCTGGTGATGGTTCAGGGTCATGGTGTTCATGGTCTTTCTCCTAATGGGCTTGGGTTGGAGCGCAGCGCTGCGCTGCAACCCTGCCCGTCGGCGAGACCGGGGGGTGCAAGGTGCAAGGGCGGACGGGCGGAGGGGGATCACCCGGCCTGCACAAGCGGATCGAAGTCGTGACGAAGGTGCGATGCTGGCATCCGCGCGGAAGGTCGGGGATACCGCCCGGCCGCCCTTGTGCCGCGCCAGGGGGCAGCGCCCCCAAGCAACCGGCCCGGCCGAAGCGAAGCGCCGGCCGGGGGAGAAAATCTGATCGGGATGCGCAAAGCCTGATAATCGGAAAGCTGCCTATCCCGATCTCCTTCTTCCTTGATAGGCGGCGGCCATGAGCAAAAAAGAAGCCCCGCTCGGATGAGCGGGGCGATCTCGGGTTTCGGTCTCAGTCGCCGTTGCGGCGGGACCAGATGAGGCTGTGGGACTTTCCGTCCTCGGCTTCGACCAGGCTGGCGTAGATCGGTGCCGGGAAGCTCGGATCGTCCAGCTTGACGGAGAGGTATTCGCGCTGCGTCTCGCGGGCGATCTTCTTCCAGGCCGCGCCGAATTCAGTGGTTCCGGCGAAGATGCGGAAGTCGGGGCCGCGCTCGCTGTCGCTCTCGGTGGCGGTGAACTTGGCCTTGACGTTGAGGGTCAGGGTCTTGACCGCGCCGGTGAAGCCCGCGCCGTTCTCGTTCTGGGTGAAGGTGCCGATGGTTGCCATTGTCGTATTCCTTTTCCTGTCGGGCCGCACCATTGCGACCTCGATAGCGGTCGTGAGACCGGGGACGATCGGCCCCGCACCCTTCAGGGCTGAAACAACGTGGAAGGCGGCCGGCGACGGCATTTTTGCTTCGTGATGCAAAGCCGAAGGCGGCGGAAAAAAGCTGGCAACGGACGTTGCGGGAAGACGAGCGAGGCGAAGCCGGTCGTCGGTCAGACCTTGCCAGATCGAGGACGCGGATGGAGCGCCCATAACAGGAAATCACGTGGAATACGGCAATGGCGACCGCCCTGCGCCTTGCCGGGACCGGGGGACTCTCTGCGGGTTCATTGGCTTCGGTCTTCCCTGATCCGACCGGCAAGGCCAAGTTCGCCCTTTCGCCAACGGGGGCCTGCGGGTGTGGTCTCGTCTGACCTTCGCCGGTGCTGCCGAGCTCGGTGCAGGCTGGAAGATCGCTTGCGGGGTGTTGCGCCATGCTCGGCCGGGTGGATGGTTTGGGCTTTCCCGGCGCTGATCCGCCTGCCGTTAGGAGTGGATGGAAAGCCGAACCTCATGGGCCTGCCGTGGCGACCGGGATCGACGGCCCGGATTGCTCCCGTTTATCCGGGTGGAGCTTGCCGCGAAATGGCCGCCGCCGCCCCCTTGCGTTAGGGATTGAAGCCGAATGGCGGAAACGCGCCACGGGCGTGGTTCCGGCGCAGCCGAAAGCCCGGCCCGGAGGGCAACGTCATTATCTCCCAATACCTTTTCAAAGCGCGAAGCATCCTGACGTTCAGTGCTGTGCCGTCCAAGGGTCAATGATCGGAATGTCTGCCGCGTGGAAGGCGCTGGCATCGCGTGTCGCTACCGTGAAGCCGTGGGCGGTTGCGATGGCGGCGATATAGCCGTCCGGCGTGGGAAAGCCCTTGCCCGCATTGCGGGCCGCAACGGCAAGGTCGGCATAGTGGCGGGCGGCATCGGTATCGAAGGCGAGGATTCTGCCCTCGAACAGCGGCAGCAGCCCGTCGAGCGTGGTGGCGAGCTTCTGCTTGCGCCGTCCATTCGGCAGCGCGCCGATGCCGAACAGGAGTTCCGCGACGGTCACGCTGGAGATGTAGAGGGTTTCAGCGGCCTGTTCGTCCAGCCAGTCGCGCACGGCAGGGTCCGGCTCTGGCTTCATCGCCTCGGAGACGACATTCGTATCCAGAACGATCATTCAAAGCTCATCGGCGTGGCGGGCTTCTTGTTGCGGGCCTGTTCCAGCGCCTCGAAATCGGCATTGGTCAGCCCGGCCTTGCGGCTCAATGCCGACAGGGCAGAGCCGAGGCGCAGGCGCTCGGCGGGACGAACCGCCGATTCAAGAATGTCGCGCATTTCGGCTTCGGCGCTGCGGCCATGATGGGCCGCGCGCACCTTTAGGGCGCGATGGGTCTCGTCCGAGAGGTTGCGAATGGTGACGGCGGGCATCTGATGGCGTCTCCGGTCAAGTGATGGCTGTGATGTCAATATAGTAGATATGCTATCATCTGACAAGACGCGACCGGCTATCGTGCCGGTTGGCCGACACCTGCCGCCAGTCGCATCCATGCCGCGATGCCGACGCATCCGCCCCCGACGATGCAAAAGATTTGCCGCCAGATTTCGGACGGCACGGCCTCCTTGGTGATGCCATGGACCAGCGCATAGCCCGCGACAGCGGCGGGCGCGGCGAAGACAAGCGCCACGATCAGGCGGATGATGGGTGTGCGGATCGTCTCGAACAGCACCGCCAGGATGCTGAAGGCGACGCCGGCCGAGAACAGCCCGACAAGTCCCGCGCCGATCAGGCCGGAGCCGGTCTGGTAGGCGAATTGCGCGGCGGCCAGCCCGACGAAAAAGGGCAGCGCGTAGATAGCGAGCGTATAGGCGAGAACGCAGAGAAGCGCGATCAACGCAACGCTCATGACATGACGGCGACCATGATCTTGTTCCTTTGACTTTGCAGCATCGCCTTTCGCGCAGTCGTCAACACCGTCGCTACGCATCTTTATGCGTGCCGCTATCGTTCCAATCTGTCGAGGTCATCCGGCCGCGCGGGGAAGCCGCGCGGCCGCGATTTTTGGGGGTGGAAGACCGGGACCGCTTGCGCGATCCCGACCTGCCTTTCATTCCGCCGCGACGGGGAAAGCCTCATCCTCCGTAGCCTCGGCGCTCTCGGCCTCCGGCATTTCCCCGGTGGCGGGGGCTTCCTGCCGCTCGTCGGCCAGCCATGCGGGCCGTCCGGTGCGCAGCACGGGCGGCAGCCAGCCGGTTCCGGCCAGAAGCTGCTCGGCGGCTTCCGCCATTTCCGGCTTCTTCCTGTCCGCGATTTGGTCCGCCGCCTCGTCGCCAAGGGCGTCACGCACGGCGGCGAGGATTTGCGCCTTGGTGACGCGCCCGAGATAGGCCCGAACCGTGGGCGTCCAGTGCGCCGTCATGTCGAGCGCCACCGCCGTCGCCAGCCTGTCTGCGGTGGCGAGGGCATGGCGCTTGTGGGTTTCCCACGGCTGCTTGACGGCATTGACGGTCAGCGAAGCGCAATGGGCGAACAGGGCCATGACGCTGGCATGGTCCAGTCCGGCAACGAAGCCCCAAAGCTCCGCCACGTCGCGCGGCATGTCCGCCGCCCATCCGGCATGGCGATCCTCCAACGCCTTCGCCGCCGCCGTGTCCTCGATCCCGTCCGCGTGGCTGGCGAGGTAGCTGCTCGTCGGGCGAATTTCGAGGCAATGGGCATCCCCGCCGCCGCGATAGAAGGTCTGTGCGGCGAGCGCATGGGTGACGGCAATCAAGGCCATGTCCGGCTGTTCGCCAAGGGCGAGACGCAGGGCAAGGGTGCGATGCGCGGTCAGGTCGCGGATGAGCGAGTCCGACAGCGGTTTGCCGTCTTCCTCCGCGTCCTCGTCCTCCGGCTCATGGTTGCAAGCGGGATGGCCGTCGCCGTCCATGACTTCGCCATCGCCATTGACGCGCACCCCGTCGATGACGGTTTCGCCGTCCGGGCTTTCGTCTTCCTCCGGCTCCGGGGCCTCGTCCTCGGGCCGGATGAACCCGCGCTCGATCCGGGCTTCCCCGTCATGGTTCAGAACCACGAACACGCCACCGCGCGCGATTTCGTCGGCCTCATAGGCATGGCGTTTGCCGTCGATCCGCACGATTTCGGCTTCAAGCTCCGCGAAGCGCTGATCCACTTCCGGCGGCAGGTCCATGTCCGCGTCCTCCCATTCCGCCGACAGGCGTTCAAGTTCCTCCTGGAACCGCAGGGTGTCGAGGAACTGCGGGTAAGGGAGGTGACGATGGCCGGGGTTAAAGCGCGCATCGCGCATGCCACCAGAAGGAGTTGCGAGTCTGGGCAGCCGCCATACCGCTGATGATCGTCTATGTCGCGGTCATCGCCCCGATGGTCAGCCGTCTCGATGAATCCCGCATCTGGCGCGACCTGACGGGCAAGACGCCTTTTCGGAGCGTCATCATCACCAGCGTCACCGCAACCTTGCTGGAGATCACCTTGGCGGGAACGCTGGTGAAGTCGCGGGACTGCCTCGCCCTCGGCGCCCCGATCGCTCAGGTGATGAAGGATGATCATCACCGCGGCCGCCAGCCCGCGCGTCATCATCGCGAAAGCACTGTACGAAGGCCGTCAGAAATGGGCGACCCAGCTTTGTGTTGGTTACAACTTCCCGATTGTTATCAGATATCAAGCCCCGATTTTGCCGTGAATCCGTATTGACAGAAAGGCCAGCCTGCACCGTCTTGATATGCGAGATTTCAATTAGGGAGAGCTACTTGCGGCATTCATTCAAAGGCATAGGCGCAGGGCGCAACATTGTGTTACCCGCAACGGCCATATTCGCCGCCTTCGCCACAAATGCGCTAGCGCAGGATGTCACCCGTGCAGACTGGCGCATGAACAGGACGAGCGAGATCGTGACCGTGCCCGGCGTATCCTCCCCGGCCAACGGGGATCCGCTGGCCTTTGTCTATGCCCCGCCGATCCCCGACGCCAACGCCCCCGGCTGGGAGCCTGCACCCGATCCGCAGATCATTGCGTTCAAGGGCCATAACGGCGACGAGATCTCGCGTCTGGCCGAGGGGACCTGCTTGCAGGCCTTTGACTATGTGTTCTTCGACACGGTGGTGACTGTCCCCCAAGGCGCGCAGGTCTCGGATTTTTCGATCAGCTTTACCGGGATGGATGACGGCTCGCGCATCACCATCTTCAACGAGGCTTACCCGAGCGGCACGCCGGACCTGCCGAACGGCGTCAACAATTTCGTGGCCTATAACCAGAACGTCACCCTGGACATGGCGCAATTCCTGCGGACCGGCCAGAACCGTGTCGTCATCACACAGGTTGACGATTGCCCCGCAGGCAACAAGTTGCGCGCGGCGGAAGTCGTGCTGAACGGCAGCGTGATCGCGGCCCTTCCGACAGCCACCCCTGAACCTGCGCTTAGGGCGGGGTCAGAGGGTGTTCAGATGCTGGCCTATGGCGATGTTCATATCCGTTCTCTTGACGGGCTCAGCTATGATTTTCAGGTGCCGGGTGATTTCATTGCCACGTCATCAGCCGACCGCCAGTTCATGTCGCAGATACGCACCGAACCTTCAACAGGGGATCCGGCAGTCTCCGTCGCCATCGCTTTCGCTTCCTATGTAGATGGCGACGTGGTCGAGGTCTATGACGGCGGCACATTGGTAGTGGTGAACTGAGTTGAGGTTGAACTGACCAGTAGCGAGATAGAAAACGGCCCCCGTTTTTACAAACTTCCGCAAGGGGGCATCATTCAATCCTCGCCCCCCACCGCCCAGGATCCCTGGGAATGGGTGAGTATCGATCGTTATCCGCCAGGCCATCCTCTTCCGATTGAGGACAACATGCGCTTTATGGGGTTCGCGTTCATGCCCAGCGGGACTTTTGCCTCCGTGGGGATCGTTCCAATGCCAAAGCAGCCGAACGCATTCGGCCTGTCTGGTCTTCAGGACGATGATCCCGCCAATGACATGACGCTGCGCAGCGGCGAGGTGATCGCCCAACCCGCCGCACAGGCCGAGATTGACCGCTTTGGCGAATCCTGGCGCGTGACGGCCGACGAAAACCTGTTCCGTCACCGCCCGCCCGCGCCGCTGGTCCCGCCGCCCGCGCCCGTTGTCATGGCCGAACTGCCCGAAGAAACCCGCACCGCCGCGGCGACCACCTGCCTGCAAAACGGCGTGACCGAGATCAACCTGCTGCGCGACTGCACCTATAACGTGGCGGTGACCGGCGATCCGGCCTTTGCGGACGCAGCCGCTGCCGTGCAAGCGGCGGACGCAACCGTCGCTGACCTGCCGCCCACCGAGCGCGCCGACGGTTCCAACCCGGTTGACGATATCGGTCAGGCCGCGCTGGCGGCGGCGCAGGCTGCGGTGAGCGTAAACTATCTGATGTCAGAACATCTCGCAGCGCCTTATCCTGGCTCTTTGGAGCTTCAGCGATACGAAGGCGGCGTTTCGGGTTTAATTGGCCAAGATCAACGCATTGAGGCAGGCGAATACGCCATACAGCTCCAAAAGGACGGCAATCTTTGCATTCACACTGTGGAGGGCAACCGCTTCATCTGGTGTGTCAGCAATGACCCCTTCGCCCGTATTGGCGATACGCCGTGGGTCATTGCCAATACGCGTTTCGTCATAATGAGCGATAAAGGCCAATTGGTGGGTACGACCTTGAATGGCGACATTCTGTACGCATACCCGCCCGAACCGACCGGCATCCCAAGCGATATCAGCATCTCGCCGAAAGGCGAGGTCTCTTTGGTAAACAAAAATGGTATTGTCTGGTCTTTCAACAGCCCTGCCCCCGTCGACACCAGCGGCCAGAACGAGCCGGCGGCGACCGATGTTCAGACCGAGCTGCCCGAAACGAAAGCAGAGCCAGCTGTTGAACCTGCCGCCGAAGCTGAGCCTGATTTTGTAGCACCAAGCATCGGTTATGGCATGGTAGGTGATTTTCACCGTGAACAGCGCTACGGGGCGCTTTCTGGTCACTACATCGTGTTCCAGGCCGACGGCAATCTTTGCTCATATAGCCATGCCGATGGCACCCTAGCTTGGTGTGTCTCCGATTCCATCAAGGTCCGCTATCTGGATACGGCCCAGATCATGCTTACCGAAAGCGGCCAGCTGGTGGCTCTCGATGCGGCGGGCGAGGTTATTTACGCCTATCCGCCCGAGCCGCCCGGCATACCAGGCTATCCCACTACCCTCGAGGACGGCACCTTCGCATTGCTCAGACACGGAATAGGCATCCTCTGGTCTTTCGCCCCCCCTCCCCGCGTCGACAACAGCGGCCAGAATGCGCCGGCGGCGACCGATGTTCAGACCGAGCTGCCGGAAGAAACGCCCGAAGCACCCTCTGAGCCTGCAGCAGAGCCGGTTGCGGGGCCTGAACCTGCCCCCGAAACGCTCAGGGAAGGCATTGCAGTCGTCGTCACCCGCGAAAAGCGCTTTTCGCTGGACGGTTATTACATGATCTTCCAGGCCGACGGCAATCTTTGTATCTACACCGAGGCCGACAACGGATTTGTCTGGTGTGTCAACAATGACCCCAGCATCCGCTATGCCGATACGGCCGAGGTCGTGATGACCACCGGCGGCCAGCTGATGGGTCTGGATGCGGCGGGCGAGGTTCTTTACGTTTATCCGCCCGAACCGACGGGGATGCCGAGTGACATCTTTATTTCTTCGGAAGGCAAGGTCACCATGGCCAACGAAACCGGCACCATCTGGACCTTCAACTGATCTGATGCCCGGACCGGGCCGCCCAATGCTGCGGCCCGGTTCAGGCGCAATTCCATCCATATCCCGTCTCAAGGAAGGGCGCCCCTCCGGCCTCCAGCTGTGGATTGCGGGCAGAAAAGACTTCAACCATTGAAAAGAAGGATACTACCCATGACCGGAATTATCGGACGGCACAGAGATGTGGCACGCGCTGCCTGCCTTACGGCTACCTTGATGACCGCCGCGCAACAAGCCCAGGCGTCCAGCGATGACGCCTGGGCAGAGCTTGAGGTCGCCGTCCGGCAGGCCTGCCTGAACGCCGTTGGCGGGATGATCACGGTGAACACCATCAACGTTGATCCCTACGGTTCGGAATCCTACGCATTTGCCGTCATGGTCGGGCCAGAACAGGGCGCAACGGCCGACCGCGTCGTGGTCTGCGCCTATGACAAGCGCAAGCAGACCGCCGAAGTCAGCGGCCTTTTCTGAGTGTTAAGGACGGGGCGCTCCCGGCATGCCGACGACAGGCGCGCGTCGTGCCGGGGACGTTTAACGTCAAGGTGATGTTCTATCTCGACGCGCCGAGACTGGCGATGGCTGGCCTTTTGCAATCGGGGGAAGGTATGCCGCAGGCCCACTGATCCAGCGCTGCCATTGCGGTGTCCGGACTGGCACATGCCGATCAATGGAGCCATCAAGCAGGGTCCCGTCTTGCGGCTTTGCAGCACCTTGGTGGCTGTCTATTCCAAGGTCAGAGTCTGTTAGCGCGTCAGGAGACTGCATTCGCGCGCATGTCAACACATCCGCCAGCCAGACCTCAGAATCGGCATTGTTCATCTTCGCTGGGACCAACAGGGAAGATGTCTGAGTTGAGCCAAGAATATCAGTGCCTTCTCGACGAAATGGCATCTTCGTCAAGGGCTCCAGTGGACGATCAGCAGATGGCCTGATGCACCGCACGTGCCACGCATACCTCGTTGCAGTTCCGTATTTGAAAGCAGATCAGCTCACCCCGAATGTCGAGTTTGTTCAAATCAAAACAATGTCGGTCTCATGTTTTGCTGCAGCACATCTCGAAAGGCGGCTTTGGTGAGTGGCGCATTGCAACATCTCGGTCAGCAGAGTGGCAGCTATGGCCGACGTTACTCTGTCAGATCATCCAGACTCACGCCAAGCGCATCGGCCAAGGCGCGCAATGTTGCGATCGAGCCCTGCTTTCGGCTGGTCTCGATCTCGGCCACGGTGACCCGCTTCACGCCCGATTTCTCGGCCAGCGCCGCCTGGGTAAGGCCGCGCAGATCGCGATAAACGCGCAAGGCGCTTTCCCCATTCAGCAGGCGGTTTGCATAGTCCGCCGGGATCAACTCGTCCTCTCCCGCCGCCAGCCGCGCCTTGGCGCGGTCATAGCTTTGCAGGTCGGCCAGATCCTCCGCAGCGGCCCGCAGGCGGTCATATTCTTCGCGCGGGATCGTCACCATCTCGTTCATGTCAAACCCTTTCAGTCGTAGACGCCGCCCCGCGGCCCGATATCGAGAACGGCCAGAACATTGCCCTGATCATCCATGATCACCCGCCAATCCCCTACCCTCAGCCGGATACCCTCACGGCCTTTCAAGGGCTTCACGTTATTGGCCTGCGCGCTTGGGTCCTGCGCATAAGCTTCGATCTTGGCGCGGATCAGCGCAGCGGTATTCGAGGGCATCCGCCGCAAGGCCTTGATCGCGGCTTTGGTGTAGCTGATCTGCTTCATGATGTAGCTTTAGGCGACATTTCGGCGAAAGTCAAGTGCAATGTCGCCCTGCGCGACATGCCTGGCCGGCAGACGCCGGCCAGGCAAAGGTCAAAGATCAATCCCCTCCGATAGCGTCAGCGCATCCTCCAGATCGACACCCAGATACCGTACCGTGCTGTCCATCTTTGTGTGGCCCAAGAGCAGCTGCACGGCGCGCAGATTTCCGGTCTTCATGTAGATCTGCGCAACCTTCGTTCGCCGCATCGAATGCGTACCATAGGCACTGGGCTCGAGCCCGATCAAAGGAACCAAGTCGCGCATGATCCGGGCATACACCCGAGCCCCGTACAAACACCAATGAACGCGGGCCTTCCGACCGGACACCGCGTTAGCCGCTGGACCCCGCTTGGAGTCCGGCCCAGCATCCGGAGTCCGGAAGCCAACGGCATCACCACCGAAGGCATGCCGATCACCTCGGTCGGCACAGTCTCACACCCGACGCTCGCCGCTACGAACCTGGCGGCCTCAATGCGGCGCTGGCGTCTGACGTCGGCCGCAGTGGTGGACTCGGTGGCCGACCAGCGCTCCGCAGGCTGGGCCTGCTGGCGCGGCAGTGCGGCGGGCCTCGGCGGCTGGACCTTCGTCACGCGGATTTCGCTGACGACATTACAGGCAACCGTAATGGGCTTCTTCGGCCTGTACGGATCGACGGCCGCGCTGGCCACCACCCTGACGCTCGCCGCAGCCATTAACTGCATTGGCATCGGCTTCCAGCGCGGGACGTACACCCGTTGGCAACTGGTCGCAAACGACGGCACCGGGACGCCGCCCCTGACCGACATGGGGATGAGTTTCGCCATAGCGACGGGCGGCGTGCTGACCTTGTTCATCGCCGCACCGCCGAACGGATCATCCGTCTGGGTGCGCGTGGTGGACGAGGTTTGGCGCTGATCAAAAAGGCCGAACTGCCGTCGGCAACGGCCACTTTCGCGTGAACCCGTCCTTCGGCGAAGGGTGCCGGCCGGTCGGTCCAGACATACAGCGCTGCCGAGGGAACACAGCGCCGCATCATAGCAATAGGATCGACGGACAGACTCCCGCCGTGGCTCGTAGAGGTTTCCAACAGAATTCGGATGTCGATGCCGCGACTGCATGCAGCATTCAATGCATCGACCACCGAGGAGACGTCGTATGCAACGAAGCTGACGAGAAAGAGGTCACTTTGCGCGTGACCGATGAGATCCAGGAGTACCTGCTCCGTGCGGCGAGTGGCGACGAATGGTGTCGTCGGGCCCGTCCAAACGAGCTCGACACGGTTTTCGCGCTGCGCTTGTTGGTGGGCGAAGGCTGCACCGACCAAGATCCCGGCCAGCACATCGCCTGATATTTCCGTCTGCTTCCAGGCGGTGATCAAGAGATCGAGCACTGTGCGAGCAGCCGGCGTGTTCACGAGCTGATGCAGGCTTCCTTCTCGTTCGATTGGCATCGAACCGCGAACACGATCTGCGAGTGCTTCGATCCTCGACGGTGACAACAGCGCCACGACCAGCGCGGGTCTGGCCGCAGCAGGACCGGCATTGGCGTTCGGCTGCCTCGCGCCCGCTTGCGACCACGACGGCGGCGCACAGACAGGCCCTCTTCCCGATAGATGCGGTGGAGCTTCTTTTCGTTCATGATCATGCCCTAGCGCCCCAGCGTGCAACCCACGCGCCGGTGGCTGAAGCGACGGCGCTTCTCGGCGATCCTGTGCATCTCCTCACGAACTTCGCTGCTGCCCGCTGCCGCCTTGCGCGGCAAGATCCTGCCGGAACCTGTGCCGGCAGCCGGGTTGCTGATCTTGTGCGACGGCGAACACGGCGAGCCAGAGGCAACCCTTTCGCTACACCGCCCGACCAAATGCAAAAGGGCCCCCGAAGGGAGCCCTTTCGAAAAACCGAGGCCATGGCCTCTGGCAACGCCTGCCTCAGACAGCGCCCGAGATGAACTTCACGGCATCGCCGAAAGTCTGAATCGTTTCGGCGGCGTCATCCGGAATCTCGATGCCGAAGGCCTCTTCGAAGGCCATGACCAGCTCGACGGTGTCGAGGCTGTCCGCGCCCAGATCGTCGATGAACGAGGCGTTCTCGGTCACCTTGTCCTCTTCGACGCCGAGATGCTCGACGACGATCTTCTTCACGCGATCGGCGATATCGCTCATGTCACTTCCTCATCGTTGCGGGGTGGCCCCCGGTCTGGTGTCCCTGCCGCGGGCCAGGCCCTTGGCTGTTTTCCCCGCGTCAGGCAGGGCACCAGAGCCTTCCGGCACTGGTGGTTCCGTTCGCGGCTATAGCAAGCGCACCGGCACTTGGCAAACGCTTTCCCGCGCGCCCGTGCCGCCGCGCCCCGCGTCAGATCATCGCCATGCCGCCGTTGACATGCAAGGTGGTTCCGGTGACGTAACCCGCTTCCGGGCTCGCCAGATAAAGCACGGCAGCGGCAATCTCGCCCGCTTCGCCCATGCGCCCGGCGGGCACCTGCGTCAGGATGCGCGCCTTCTGCTCGTCATTTAGCTTTTCGGTCATCGCGGTGGTGATGAAACCCGGCGCCACACAATTGACGGTGATTCCCCGGCTCGCCACTTCGGCCGCCAGCGATTTGGACATGCCGACCATCCCGGCCTTGGAAGCGGCATAATTGCCCTGCCCCGGATTGCCGGTGGCGCCAACGACCGAACTTATATTCACGATCCGCCCCCAGCGCGCCTTCATCATGCCGCGCAGTACGCCCCGGCACAGCCGGAAGGTCGAGGTCAGGTTCACATCCAGCACCGACTGCCATTCGTCATCCGACATCCGCATGAACAGATTGTCACGAGTGATCCCGGCATTGTTCACCAGCACATCGACAGAGCCCATCTTCGCGGCAGCGGCCTTCGGCAGCGCCTCGACACTGGCCGCATCCGACAGATCACAGGTCTCGACAAAGACCCGCTCCCCCAGTTCCGCCGCCAGCGCCTCCAGCGGCGCGAGGCGCGTCCCCGACAGCGTGACAGTCGCCCCCGCCGCATGCAGTGCGCGGGCAATCTCGCCGCCGATGCCCCCGGAAGCCCCGGTCACCAGCGCATTCTTGCCACCCAGATCGAACATTGTTTCCATCCTTTTCCCGGCCCGGCTTTTACCCTGGGCCAAATATCCTCGGGGGAAGGCCGAAGGCCGCGGGGGCAGACAGCCCCCGTCCACAGCCCCCGCCCCACGAAAACCGCGCCGGTCAGCGCCCAAAATTCTTGTTCAAGAATTTTGGTCCCGGCTCAGCCCTTCGCCGCCAGCACATCCTCGGGCGCACCCACGGCACGGGTTTCCGCGCCCTTGACGATGCGCTTGATCATGCCCGACAGCGCCTTGCCCGCGCCGATTTCCCAGTATTCGGTCACCCCCGCAGCTTCCATCCACAGCACGCTTTCGCGCCAGCGGACAGAGCCCGTCACCTGCGCCACCAGCAGGTCGCGGATGCGGTCGGCCTCCATCACCGCCTCGGCGCGAACGTTCACCACCACCGGCACCACCGGATTGTCCACCACCACGGCTGCCAGCGCCTCGGCCATCACATGTGCAGCGGGCTGCATCAGCGCGCAGTGAAAAGGCGCGCTGACCGGCAGCATCAGCGCCCGCTTGGCACCCCTGGCCTTGGCGATCTCTACCGCGCGCTCCACCGCCGCCTTGTGACCCGAAACCACCACCTGCGCCGGATCATTGTCATTGGCGGCCTGACAGATCTCGCCCTGCGCAGCCTCCGCCGCAACCTCGGTCGCCGCCTCGAAATCAAGACCCAGCAGCGCGGCCATCGCGCCCACGCCCACCGGCACCGCCTCCTGCATCGCCTGCCCCCGGATGCGCAGCAGCCGCGCGGTATCCGACAACGCCAGCGATTTCGCCGCGCAGAGCGCCGAATATTCGCCAAGGCTGTGGCCCGCCACGAAATCCGCCGTCTCGATCCCGATGCCTTCGGTTTCCAGCGCGCGCAGGGCGGCGATCGAGGTTGCCATCAGCGCGGGCTGGGCGTTCTGCGTCAGCGTCAGTTCGGCGATATCGCCTTCCCAGATCAGCGTGGACAGCTTTTCGCCCAAAGCCTCGTCCACCTCGTCAAAGACGGCTTTCGCGGCGGGGTAAGCTTCGGCCAGGGCACGGCCCATTCCGATGGTCTGCGCCCCCTGACCGGGGAATACGAATGCGCGGGACATGGTTCCTCCAAGCGTTTTTACCGGCTTACCGCGTGCGGGCGGGCCATGCAATCGCTGCTGCGCACAGCCGCGCAACCCTTCGCGGATGCACAGAGCCTGTGCCCGCCCTCGCATTTCCGCACTGCAGCATGCGTGCTAGACCACCAAAAACCGAAAGACCGGAGAGAGCATGAGCACCCGCAACACCCCGCAAAGCTATGGCAGCGCCGCCCGCCTGCTGCACTGGCTGACCGCCGCGCTGATCCTGACCGCCATCGGCCTTGGCCTTTACGCCGAGGACATGCCCGCCGACACCTCTGCCGCCGTCGCAGCCAAGGCGCTGGTCTATTCGCTGCACAAGACGCTGGGCGTGGCTGCGTTCTTCACCGCGCTGGCCCGCATCCTCTGGGCACTGACCCAGCCGCATCCGGCACCGCTGCACCCCGAGCGGCGGCTGGAAACATGGATCGCCACGCTGATCCACTGGTCGCTTTACGTCGCCATGATCGCCATGCCGCTCAGCGGCTGGGTGCATCACGCGGCACTGGACGGTTTCGCCCCGATCCTCTGGCCCTTCGGCCAGGGCCTGCCCTTCGTGCCGAAATCGCAGGGCTTGGCCGAGGCGGCGGGGGCGCTGCACGGGCTGTTCTCCAAGCTGCTGATCGGTTCGGTGCTGCTGCATGTTGCAGGCGCGCTGAAACACGCGCTGATCGACCGCGACCATACCCTGTCCCGGATGTTGCGGGGCACGTCAGCAGGCAAGGGAAGCGCCCCGCGCGCGCCCGCATTCGCCGCCGGGCTGGTCTATGCGGCCGTCGGCACGCTTGCCCTGATCTTCGCCACCGGCGGCGATGAACCGGCGCGCGCCGCCATCGCTCCCACCCCCGCTGCAACCGCAGGGAACTGGCAGGTCCAAAGCGGGAGCCTTGGCTTCACGGTGCGCCAGATGGGAGCAGAGGTCAGCGGCCAGTTGCCGGACTGGCATGCCACGATCACCTTCGACGAAACCCCGGTCAATGGCGTGAACGGACATGTCACAGTCGCCATAGACCTGACCAAGCTGACGCTCGGTTCGGTCACCGATCAGGCGAAAGGGCCGGAGTTCTTCGATACCGCAACCCACCCGACCGCGACCTTCGACGCCGATATTCTGCCCGCCGATACAGGCTATGAGGCGAAAGGCACCCTGACCCTGCGCGGCGCCACCGTGCCGGTCACTCTGCCCTTCACGCTGACCACAGCGGACAATACCGCCACAATGACCGGCGCCACCACGCTCGACCGCCGCGCCTTTGGCATGGGGGCGAGCTATAGCGACGAGGCCACCGTCGGCTTCGCCGTCGAGGTTACCGCGACCCTCACCGCGCGGCGTCCCGAATAAATCGGCGCAGGGGGCTTTCCGCCCCCTCTTGCCTTCGGCAATTCACCCCCGGAGGATATTTGGACCAAGATGAAACCCCGCACCTTCATCTTGGTCCAAATATCCTCGGGGGTGAGCCCCGCAGGGGCGAGGGGGCAGACAGCCCCCTGATCCGTCAGCGCCGCTTGCGGACACCCAGATCTTCGTGAAACCGCAACAGATAGCCGTCGGGGTCGGCCACGACGAATTGCCGGTTGCCGAGTTCCTCGTCATCCCGGCGATACCAGCGGTCTTCGGGCGGCAGGATCAGCGGGTGGCCCGCCCCTGCCAGCGCATGCAGCAAGGGGGCGATGGCGCTGACCTCGATTTGCAGATTGACGCCACGGCCCAGCGGGCGCGGGGCTTCACCAAGACCGGGGTCGAAATCACGGCCCAGCCCGATCTGGTCAAGCATCAGCTCCGCCCCCTCGCGCCCGAGGTAGCAAAAACCCTCTTCAGGCCGCTCGTAAAGGACCGAGAAGCCCAGCAATCCGGTATAGAAGACGCGGGAAGCACGCCAGTCGGTGACCGAAAGCTCGGGGACGATCACCGCCATCTCAGCGCGCCAGTGCGCGCATCAGCCGCGCCTTCTCGCCGGTATCGGCCCTGTCCGATATGGCGGCGGCCAGCGCCTCCAGCGAGGCAATGGAATGCCCGGCGCGGAAGGCATCGACATGGGGCAGCATCGCGCGAATGCCTGTGGCGCGCGGGGCAAAGCCCTCCCAGCGCAGCAGGGGGTTGAGCCAGATCAGCCGCCGCGCGGACAGATGCAGCCGCTGCGTTTCGCGCGCAAGCTGGCCGCTGTCGTCGCGATCCAGCCCGTCGGTGATCAGAAGCACCACCGCCCCCTGCCCCAGAACCCGGCGCGACCAGTCGCGGTTGAAGGTATGGAGACAGGCACCGATGCGGGTGCCCCCTGACCAGTCCTGCGCCTCGCGCCCTGCCGCGGCCAGCGCCGCATCGACATCGCGGGTCGCAAGATGGCGGGTGATATTGGTCAGTCGCGTGCCGAAGGTGAAGCCATGCACCCGCGCCCAGCCCTGACCCTTGCGATTGGCCACCGCATGCAGAAAATGCAGCACCATCCGGCTATATTGCGACATGGAGCCGGAAATGTCGCACAGCACCACCAGATTGGGCCAGCGCAGCGCCGGGTCGCGGCGGGCCAGCCGCGTGATCTCGCCGCCCCGGCGCATCGCCAGCCGCAATGTGGCGCGTGGGTCGATGGCCTGCCCCAGCGGGGCCGCAGTCTGACGACGCGACGGCAAGGGCTGCACCGGCAGGCTGAGGCGGGCAAGCATGCGCTTTGCCTCGGCAATCTCGGCCACCGACATCTGCTCGAAGTCCAGAGTCTTCAGCCGTTCTTCGCGCGCCATGGTGGCGGAGGCGTCGATTTCCACCTGGTCCTCGCCCTGGGGGCTTTCCGCCTCGGGCAGATCGCGGTTGGCACCGTCCAGCAGCGCCTCGGCCGCACGTTTCTCGGCAGCCTGTGCCAGCCTCTCCTCCTGCATGCCGCGAATGGCGGGCAGCATGAGGGACATCATCTGTTCCATGTAACGCGGGTCGCGCCAGTAGAGCCGGAACACCTGATCGAAGACCGCACGATGTTCGGGGCGGCTGACGAAACAGGCGTGCAGCGTCCAGTAGAAATCACGCCGTTCGGTAAAGCCCACCGCCTCCACCGCGCGGATCGCGTCGATCACCCGGCCCGAGCCGATGGGCAGCCCGGCCTTGCGCAGGGCGCGGGCGAACCACAGGATGTTGCGGCTGATCTTGCCGTCTTCCGGCAGGGTGAGGTCAGCGTAGCTGGCCATGCGATGCGCCGGGGGCGCTGCCCCCGGACCCCCGGGATATTTTTGCCAAGATGAAAGCGGGAAATGAGCGGGCCGTCATGCGGGCACCGCTTCCTTGCGGATTTCATCGAGCAGGCGCTTGGCTTCGGAGCCCTGGATCTTCTGGATGTCGTCCTGATATTTCAGGATGGCGCCCAGCGTGTCGGCGATGACCTCGGGGGTGAGGCTGATCACATCCAGCGCCAGCAGGCATTTCGCCCAGTCGATCGTTTCGGCAACGCCGGGTTTCTTGAACAGGTCTTCGGTGCGCAGTCGCTGCACGAAGGCCACGATTTCGCGGCTGAGCGTTTCCTGCGCCTCGGGGCAGCGCGCGGCGAGGATCTGCATTTCACGATCCGCCGTCGGGTAATCGACCCAATGATAGAGGCAGCGGCGTTTCAGCGCGTCATGCACCTCGCGCGTGCGGTTGGAGGTGAGGATGACGATGGGCGGTTCGGGCGCCCGGATGGTGCCGAGCTCGGGGATCGTGACCTGAAAATCCGACAGCGCCTCCAGCAGATAGGCCTCGAAGGGTTCGTCGGTGCGGTCAAGCTCGTCGATCAGCAGCACGGGGGCGCCGCCGGGCTGCGGGCGCATGGCCGCCAGCAGCGGCCGTTCGATCAGGTAATCTTCGGTGAAAAGTTCGGATTTCAGCGCGTCGCGGTCGGTGTCCCCCGCCGCCTCTGCGGTGCGGATGGCGACCATCTGGGCGGCGAAGTTCCATTCGGCCACCGCCGAGGCGGCATCCAGCCCCTCGTAGCATTGCAGGCGGATCAGCCGACGGTCCAGCGCCCTGGCGATGACCTTGGCGATTTCGGTCTTGCCCACCCCGGCCTCGCCTTCCAGAAACAGCGGGCGCCCCAGTTTCAGCGACAGGAAGGTCACCGTCGACAGCGCGCGCGCCGCCACATAGCCCTGGGCGGCGAGCATCTGCTCCACCCCGTCGATCGACGTCGGAATTCCGCTCACAGGCTCCCCCCTCTTTTGCGCCATGCTGGCGGCGTGGCGGCAGAGGGTCAAGGGTGAAGGCGGGTCTTGCGACCTTTGGACAGGGGGCGTAAGCGGGGATCATCATGCGCGCGATGATCACCCGTCCCCGACTTGTCACCCTTGCTGCTGCGGCCCTTGGGGCGGCGGCCTTTGTTCTGCTGTCCCTGCCGCTGCCATTGCTGCTGGGACCGATGCTGGGCTGCCTGCTGGCGGCGCTGGCCGGGGCGCCGTTGCAGGGGATGGGAGTACTGGGCACCGCCCTGCGCACCTGGCTGGGGGTTGCCATCGGATCGACCGTGACGCCCGCCCTGCTGCATGATCTGCCACGCATGGGGGCGACGCTGGCGCTGGTGCCATTATTCGTGGGGCTGATCGGGCTGGTGGGCTATCCGTTCTTCCGGCGGGTCATGGGCTATGACCATCCGACCGCCTTCTATTCCGCCATGCCCGGTGGCTTGCAGGATATGCTGATCTTGGGCGAGGAGGCGGGCGGCAATGTGCGAAGCATGTCGCTGATCCATGCGACACGGGTTCTGGTGATCGTGACCGCCACACCCTTCCTGCTGGCGCTGCTGTATGATGTGGATCTGTCGCAGGCACCGGGGCGGCCCGCGTCGGAAGTGCCGCTGTCGCAGATCGCGCTGATGGTCTTTTCCGGCATCGCGGGCTGGAAGATCGCCGAGCGCATCGGGATGTTCGGTGCCTCGATCCTTGGGCCCCTGATCCTGACAGCCTGCCTGAGCCTTGCGGGCGTCATCCAGGGCCGCCCGCCGGCCGAGATGATCTGGGCCGCGCAGTTCTTCATCGGCATCGCGGTCGGGTCGAAATACGCGGGCATCACCCCGCGCGAATTGCGTCATGACGTGACGGCGGGCCTTGGCTATGCGCTGTTGCTGGCCATCCTGTCACTGGGCTTCATCGAGGCGGCGGCACTGCTGTCCGGCCGTCCGGCGCTGGAAGTGGCGCTGAGCTTCCTGCCCGGCGGACAGGCGGAAATGGCGGTGATCGCGCTGATGACCGGGGCGGATGTGGCCTTCGTTGTGGCCCACCACCTGACCCGGATCTTCCTTGTGATCACCGCAGCACCGCTGATCGCCCGCTGGATGGCGCGGCGTTAAAGCAACGCCAGTTCCTTGCGGATATAGCGGTTGTCACCACGCGTCAGCACATAACGGCCAAGCTTGCGCGCCAGATCCTTGCGCCCCTTGCCAACCACCCGCTTGAACAACTCTTTCTGATAGCGGGTCGAGGCCTTGCGGGCGCGGATCAGCCGGTAGAACTCCAGTTCGGTCAGCGTGCCGTTCAGCGCGCCAAGAGTGATCGGCGACAGCACGCCCATCTGTTGCAGGCTGGACCCCAGCCGGTGCCCCAGCAGCGGCGCGCGCAGTTTCAGCACATTGTCATGGGTAAAGCGGTCGACATGACCGGAATCCAGCGGCTCGTAAGGGTCATAGAGGATGAATACCTTACCCGCCGCCTTCGATACCTCTGCCGCATCGCCGTAATGGCCGCTGAAATCGCGGTCCCACGCCGCCTTGTAGCGGGTTTCCCAGGGCACGATGGAACGGTCCAGCGTCGATTGCGGGCTGATCGCCACCACATCTGCGCCCGGACAGGCCGCGACGAAGGCACAGGCGGCATAGCCGCCCATCGAGGCGCCATAGAACACCACGCGCCTGAACTGGTCGAAGAAATCCGAGGTGGCGAGGTCGTCGAACTGATCCCAGACCCATGGGTCACGATACCAGGTCCAGCCGTTCGCCATGACGCCCAGCATCGACCAGCCCTGTTTCTCTATGAAGGAAAAGCCCCAGGGCCGCCGGTCCTCGCGCTTTTCCATCGCGATGTCGAGATTGTCGAAGGTCACCACCAGCGTATCGCTGCCGCGCGGGATATAGAGGAAAGAGTGGCTGTCGCTTTCGCGGAAAAAGCCATCCTTGCCCGCCAGATCGCGGGCGATTTCGGACCAGCCCGGTTCGGGCGCCGGGACAGCGGTTGCGAGCTGAAGCGCATCACCTGCGCGGAACAGCACCCGCGCCACCTTCACCCCGTCGCTTTCACGCTCTGACAGCACCTCGTTGGTGCCCATGGGGCGCAGCACGCCAAAGCCGCCGGAGCCGCCGCGAATATCGGTGAACATGCGGGAACCGGGTTTCAGCACGCGCCCGAACACCGGCAGGAAATCCTTCAGCTTGCCGTCTTTTTCAAAGCCCGGAAGATGGGCAATGACATCGGCGGGCTGCACTGCTTCCAGGCTGCGGGCGATGGTCACGCGGTCTTCCGGCATGCCCAGCCCGATCAGATAGTCGCGGTATTCCGCGATGGCCCGGCTTGGCTGGTCGGGGAACTGACCATGCGCATCGACATCGACGATCTGCACAGCGGCGCCCCAGCGCTTCCAGATCTCATATGCCAGCGGGCGCGAGCGGCCACCGATATCGGTGAAAGTCTCCACCGTCTCAAGATCGACACTCTCGACCAGTTCGCCATCCAGCAGCCGCCAGCCGCGCGCGCGCAGCGGCGCGTCCTCGGCCCGCAGCCCGTGCTTTTCCATCAGTTCATAAATGAAGCTGCCCTTGCTGGGCACGCCATTGTGGCGCAGCGAAAGTTCGCGCTTGTTCGAGGCCCACAGATGCATGCCGGTGGTATTTTCGGTGATCTTCGGATGCACGCGGCGCGCGGCGCGGATCACGTCCAGCCGTTCGGGAAAGGTCACCGGATAGAAGGCGTCAACAGGCTGGGCCAGATCGGTCAGCCCCAGCTTGCGGGCGAAATAGGACACCATGGTTGGGCCCCAGACCCCCCATTTCTGCTGGCTGACATGCAGCGGCGTGCCTGCGGCGGCCAGCGCCCGGTATTCCGCCTTGACACGGGGTTTCAGGAATTCGGGGATCGCATACTGATCCGAGGTGAAGTCCAGCATCTCGTCCAGCATCGCGCTGTCGGCGGGCAGACCCAGCACGGCATTGTTGATGCGCGGGCTGCCCTGGCTGACCTCGCGCAGTTCCAGCCCGAAGACATAATCGCTGTCATAGTCGAGCGGACGCCAGCAATAGACATCAGTATCGACCCAGATCATGCCCGGACATTTCTTCATCATGTGCAGGCGGAACAGGTCGGCGAACAGCGCATAGCTGTCCTTGCCTTCGTATTTGATGAAATTGTCGGTATCAATGATCTCGCGCCCGTCGCGGCGGATCACGCCTCCGGGCACATTCGGGATGTCGTCATAAGAGAAGAGCGTGATCTTCTGGCCCTGATCGACGAAGGATTTCAGGCAAAGCTGCTCCATCCAGCTCAGGCTGCCCCCGATCCACAGCGTTCCGACCTCGCGCACTCGTGCCATGCCCTTACCCTTCGTCACAAAATCCGGCCCGTCTGCAGGATCAAACCGCGATTTTCTTGCTGCCCGCCCCGATACTTCGGGGATTATTGTAGTTTTTTCGTCAACAGTGTGACCAAGTTCCGCTGATTTGCCAATAGAACCCATAAAATTCCCCTGCCGCAGCTTTGCCCGACTGTGGCCATTATGCTAGCCTAACCTGAAGTCGCGACACGACGACGCGAGGCGAAGGACAGGCGGCTTATGCCGAAAGACCAGACAGAACCGCGGCCGCTGCGCCGCAGGCGGGCCAAGGGGCCCGGCGCGGTGGTGCTGCGCCGGCAACTGGCCGCGCATGCGACAGGGCTGGAGGGGTTGCCGCTGGTGCTGGATGCCGTCGATCTGGGCGATCATTTCCGCGTCTTTCTGGGCCATGGCACCGATACCGCGCGCTTCCTGCCTGACGGGGCGGAAGGCTGCGCGCTGCCGCTGGAAATCCGGGCGCTGTCGGGATCGGCGCTGATCGCAGCCCGGCGCGATCCGGCGGGCGGCGCCGATCTGGCGCTGACCGGAGGCGACCGGCTTGCCCTGTCCCCTTCCCCGGCGGAGCATGACCTGTTCCGCGACCTCAACACGATCTTCGGTTTCCGGCTGGAGGAAAGCGCCGCGCAACTGGCCGAGGGGCTGATCTATCATCACCGCCATCACGGGCTGCAAGCCGCGCTGATCGTCAACCGGCTGCCCGGCGCCGACCCCGAGGGGTTCGCCACGCAATTGCGTGCCGCGCTGGGGGACTTGCCGGTGACAGTGGTGCTGCTTGACTGCCCGGTGCCGCTGGGCAAGCCCGATATGGGGCCGGAAAACCATTTGTTCCTCGCCCCCGATGCGCCGGGCAAGGACCGGATGGAACAGCCCGCGCCGGACCCCTGGCGCAGCCCGCTGGGCGAGGGCATCCTCTACGAGGCTGTCAAATGGCGGTTTCTGGCGGAGGCGCGGGCGGTGCTGACCCTGGATGTGACCGACATCCTTGCCCCTCCGCCCCCCGGCACGCCAACCGCGTTCGAGCTTTGTACCCGGTCGAAGAACGGGGTGATCCTGCTGATCGGGCACCGTATCTACCCGTGGCGGGTGCGCGCGAACCGCGAGGCGCGCTTTGGCGATCACATCTGCCGTCAGTTCGACCAGCGGCGCGGTCTCGCCCGCTGGGGTGTGGCCCCGGCACAGGCCGGGCTGGAGAACAGCTGGCGCATGGTGCGCGTCAGCTATGCCAAGCCGGAAGAAGGCGGCATCGCGCATTTCTGGCGGGCCATGGCCATCCGCGTGCCGGGTGCGCCGTCTGGTGCGCTGGCCCCCAAGACCTCGCTGATAGAGGATGAGGCGTTGCTGGCGCTGGCCGAAGGCCCGCTGGGTCATGCCCCCGTGCGTGCGCCGGTGTCGAAAGCCCGCCCCGCCCCGGCCCGTGCCGTCGAAGGCGGGCGCACCGCCATCGTCACCACGATGAAGAACGAGGGGCCCTTCATTCTGGAATGGCTGGCCTATCACCGTGCCATCGGGGTGGATGATTTCCTGATCTACACCAATGATTGCACCGACGGCACCGATACGATGCTGGAACTGCTGACCGCCAAGGGCATCGTGCAGCACCGTATCAACCCCTATGTGCAGGGGGGCGAGCTGAAGCCGCAACATGCCGCGCTGCAAGCCGCCGAGAAAGAGCCGGTGATGCAGGATTGCGGCTGGGGCATCTGCATGGATGTCGATGAATTCATCGACATCAAGATCGGTGACGGCACGCTGAAAGCGCTGTATCACGCCATGGGCGAAGCCAACATGATCTCGCTCACATGGCGGCTGTTCGGCAATGCCGAGGTGCATCGCTATGAAGACCGCTTTCTGATCGAGCAGTTCGACCGTTGCGCGCCCGAACTGATCCGCAAACCGCATCAGGCCTGGGGCTTCAAGACCCTGTTCCGCAATATCGACATCTACAAGAAGCTGGGCGTCCACCGTCCCAAGGGGCTGAAACCCGATCTGTGGTCCGAAGTGCGCTGGCTGAACGGCTCGGGTCGGCCCATGCCGCACGAGGCCTACCGCAATGCCTGGCGCTCCACCACCGACACCTATGGCTATGACTGGGTGCAGCTGAACCATTATGCCGTGCGCAGCGCCGAAAGCTTTCTGGTCAAGCGCGACCGGGGCCGGGTGAACCATGTCGACCGCGATCAGGGGCTGAACTACTGGTTCCGCATGAACCACAATCTCGACCGCGACACCTCGATCCAGCGGATGATCCCGGCGGCGCGGGCCGAATATGACCGTCTGCTGTCCGACCCCGAGATCCGCGCCGCGCATGATCATTCCGTCGCCTGCCACCGCGAGAAGATCACCGCCCTGATGCAGACGGAAAACTACCGCGCCTTTTACGCCGAACTGACCGGCCCGCGGATGGAGCGGCTCTGCCGCTTGCAGCATCATTTCGGATCGGCCGTCTTTGCTGCCGGACCGGGCGTCATCCCGCCCGACCTGCACGAACGCGACCTGCCCGCCGACTATTTCTTCACCGTGGAACACCACGGCGAAGCCGAGCATTGACAGGAGAGTATATGGGTAACGATGTCTACACGCTCATCACCACGATGAAGAACGAAGGGGCTTTTCTCGTGGAATGGGTGGCGCATCACAAGGTGCTCGGGTTCGACAATCTGGTGATCTGTCACAACGATTGCGAGGACACGACGGCGCAGATGATCAAGCGCCTGTCGAAAATGGGCCTGTGCCAGGGGCATCCCACACGCTACCGGCCCGGCCAGTCGATCCAGCGCCGTGCCCTGCGTCAGGCGCTGCAATATGATGCGGTGAAGACCGCGGACTGGATCTATGTCTGCGACGCGGACGAGTTTCTGGCCTCGCGTATCGGCGACGGCTCTGCCCGCGATCTGGTGGCAGCGGCGACGCCCGAGGTGGAGGCGATCTGTGTGCCCTGGCGGACCTTTGGCACCGGCGGGCAGAAAGAGTTCAGGCCCGGCCGCATCACCCCGCAATTCACGCAGGCCAATGCGACGACCGGACCGAAGGCCATCGAATACGCTTTCCCGAAAACCCTGTTCCGGGGCGATGTGGTGCAGCACATGCGGCGGCTGGGCGTCCACACGCCGGTGGTGAAACACGATCTGGGCCGCGAACTGCGCCGTGAGGTGCCGGGCGGCATCCCGGTCGAGCAGGGCAAGTCGATCCTGCATGTGCAGGCCGATTACTCCAGGGCGCAGGTGAACCATTACCAGTTGCGCTCGATGGACAGTTTTCTGGTCAAATCGGCGCGCGGCAAGGTGAACCACGTCAATGACAAGATGGAATTCGGCTATTGGGTGCGCAATGACACCAACGAGGAAGCCTGCGACCTGATCCGCCGCTATGACGAGGCGGTGGAGAAGTGGATGGCCGATCTGCTGTCCGACCAGCGGCTCAACACGCTGCACAACCGGGCCGTCCGCTGGCACGAAAACAAGATCGCCGAACTGCACGCCGATCCCGACTTCGGCCAGATGATCGGCCGGATCGAAGGCCACCGCGCCCGCATGGCCGCCGGCGATGCGGCAGAGGTCGAGGGCAAGGCCTATGACGGCGACGCCGATGTCGGCGACGAGGACGAGGCTGACGCCGCCTGATGCGCGCGCTGGCCGTCACCTCGGTGAAGAACGAGGGCGCCTTCCTTCTGGAATGGCTCGCCCATCACCGGGCTGTGGGCTTCACCGACTTTCTGGTGTTTTCCAATGATTGCGAGGACGGCACGGATGCGATGCTCGACCGGCTGCACGCGCTGGGCAGGCTGACACATGTGCGCAATCCCGGCCCCTGGGAGGAAGGCCCGCAATGGGCGGCGCTGAAAGCGGCGGATCGTCACCCGCTGAAGGCGCAGGCCGACTGGTTGATGTTTCTCGATGTCGATGAATTCGTGAACATCCACACGGGTGACCGCACCCTGTCTGCGCTGCTGGCGGCCCTGCCCGAGGCCACTGCGATCCCGCTCACCTGGCGGATGTTCGGCAATTGCGGCGTGATCGGACCGCTGGAAGGCCGGGTCACCGAAAGCTTTACCCACGCGGCACCTGCGGTGCTGCACTGGCCCTGGCGGGCCGCGATGTTCAAGACGCTGTTTCGCAACGACGGAACCTATCGCAAGATGGGGGTGCATCGCCCGCGCGCGCCGGATCGCGAGCGGCTGGCGTCGGCACGCTGGTTTGATGGCGCGGGACGGCCGCTGCCCCCGGCTTTTGCAACCGGGCGGGTCTTTTCCGACTTCGGACAGGACAATTACACCCTCGCGCAACTGAACCACTATGCCCTTGGAAGCATGGCAGATTATCTGGTGAAATGCGACCGGGGCCGCGCCAACCGCGCGGCAGAGCCGTTTGATATGGGCTACTGGATCGAACGGAATTTCTGCGCGGTCGAAGATCGGTCGATCCTTGCCCTAGACAGCCGGGACCTGCGTGACACACTGTTGGGTGATCCCGTGCTGGCCGGTCTTGATGCGCAGGCGCGCGACTGGCGGCGCCATCGCTTCACCACGCTGATGGAACAGGAGCCGTGGCGGGCGCTGTTCGGACGGTTGCTGCTGGCCCCGCCCAGCCGGGTGCTGAGCCGTGCGGAAGCCATGCAGATCCTGCGCCATGCCCGCGCGGCGCCGGAGGTTGCGGGCGGATCTGAAAAACGGTCTGTTTCCACTTAGAGGCGAGATGTCACTTGGCTGCCCACTTGTCTGCCCGCTTTGGCCACGCGAGATTGGCATAATAAGTGGAATGACCTGAATTCTTGCGATTGGACTCCATGGCTATGACAGTGACCGCGACAGACCGCAGTGCCCGTTACGACGCTTCGGCCGCGACCAGTCACGCCGCATGGATGGCGCGTCTGGAGGAAATCACCGAGGAAGAGGGCTATTTCGAACCGCTGGGCACCCGGCATTTCGCTTTCTTCGCCGATGAGGGGCCGACGCTGCTGGTCACGTTCGAGACGCTCGAATCGATCCGCGCGCGTCCCGAGCAGATGCCAGAGGGCTGTCAGGCGGTGGCGCGCAACGGCTGGTCGCATCTTTGTGTCATCGCCGACGGCGACACCTGGTATCGCGACCCGGCGGTCTGGCGCTATTTCGACCGGCTGGTCGACGACGCCTTCTTCGAAGATTTCGACCGCGTGGTGTTCTATGGCGCCGGGATGGGCGGCTATGCGGCCTGCGCCTTCTCGGTCTGTGCCCCCGGCGCAACCGTGCTGACGATCAACCCGCGCGCCACGCTGGACCCGTCCATCGCGCCCTGGGACCGCCGCGACCTGGCAAAGCGGCGGCTCGATTTCACCTCACGCTATGGCTATGCCCCCGACATGATCGAGGGCACCGGCGAGGTTTTCGTCATCCACGATCCGCACAGCCTTGAGGATTCGATGCATGCGGCGCTGTTCACCAAGCCTTTCGTGCAAAAGCTCCGCACGCCCTGGCTTGGGGATCGGGTGCAGGACAGCCTGATCACCACGGGCATCCTGCCCGGCCTGATCGACGCGGCGGGTGAAGGGCGGCTGACTCCGGCCCTGTTCGCCCGCGAATGGCGCAAGCGCCGCGAACACGGGCCGTATCTGAAGGCCCTGCTGCACCAGACCGAAACCCGTGGCCAGACCCGGCGGTCGCTGGCGATCTGCCGGTCAGTCGCAGAGCGGATGAACGCCCCGCGATTCCGGCGGCATGTCGCCACGCTGGAGGCCCGGCTGGCGGACGGGGCGGACTGACCGCCCCGGCGCGGTTCAGAGCGTTTCGGCCAGCGCCCGCAGATCGGCGCTGCGCTGTTCGGTCAGTCGCGCGCGGCAGGAATAGATGACCATTGGCTCCGCCGAGCCGCCGTGCATCGTATAGCCTTCGGCCGCGCAGGCGGCATCGCGAAACTCGATCCAGGCGCGCTGCGCCTGTTTCAGATATTCGGCCGCCCCGCGCTGATCTGCGGGCAGGCCGGCATCCAGCGCCTGCATCCGGGCGCGCGCCTCTTTATAGGCCGCATTCAACTCGGCATCGGCGCGATTCCAGTCCTGTTCCGCGCAATAGGTCATTTCCATCTGGAAGGTCGGATTGGCACAATCGACTTCCTGCGCACTGGCGGGCACCGCCAGCAGCACCAGTAAAGCAGAGAGTTTCATGCTCATACGGCCTTTCCGTCATAGGCATAGGCACGCGCCGCCAGTTCACGCGGGTCCACCCCGTCCAGGCAATTGACGTTCACCGCCACCATTTCCGCCCCGTCCGGGCCCTTGCCGGTCGAAAAGCTCTGGATGCCGCAGGTCTTGCAGAACAGGTGATGGATGACATGCTTGTTGAACTGGTATTCGGCCAGATTGTCACCACCCCGCTCCAGCACGAAATTCGCCGCCGGGGCAAAGACCAGCACTGAGCCCAGTTTCTGACACCGCGAGCAGTTGCAGGTCACCGGCTGGTCAAGGCTCGCCTCGACATGATACCGCACCGCGCCGCACTGGCAGCCCCCTTCGTAACGCATCGCAATCTCCTCATCCGCTGCTGCCCGACTCTAGGCCCGGCGGCGGCCCCGAATCCACTGGAAAATCGGCGCCGCTTGCGGTAGCGCGAAGACATGACCCAGAGCCTCACCCTCCGCCGCCCCGATGACTGGCACCTGCACCTGCGCGATGGCGCGATGCTGCAAGGCGTGCTGCCCGAAACCGCCCGCCATTTCGGCCGCGCGATCATCATGCCGAACCTTGTACCGCCGGTGGTAACCGGCGCGCAGGCCGCCGCCTACCGCGACCGGATCCTCGCCGCGCTGCCCGAAGGAGCCGCGTTCGAGCCGCTGATGACGCTCTACCTCACGGAAGACACCGAGGCCGCCGACGTGCGTGCGGCAGCGGCAAGCGGGCTGGTGAAGGCGGTGAAGCTCTACCCCGCGGGGGCCACCACCAACAGCCATGGCGGCGTGCGCAACTTTGAGAATGTTCGCGCGGTGCTGGAAACCATGGCCGAGATCGGCCTGCCGCTTTGCGTCCATGGCGAGGTGACGACGGCAGAGGTCGACATCTTCGACCGCGAGGCGGTGTTCATCGACACGGTGCTGGACCCGCTGCGCCGTGCAACACCCGGTCTGCGCGTGGTGATGGAACATATCACCACCGAGGAAGGCGTGGCCTATGCCCGCGCGGGCGGCCCTGATCTGGGCGCGACCATCACCACCCATCACCTGATCATCAACCGCAACCACATCCTCGTGGGCGGGATCAAGCCGCATTACTACTGCCTGCCGGTGGCCAAGCGCGAAAAGCATCGGCTGGCGCTGCGCGCGGCAGCTACCAGTGGCGAGGGCTGCTTCTTCCTTGGCACCGACAGCGCGCCGCATGTCGATGCGCTGAAGGAACATGCCTGTGGCTGCGCCGGATGTTTTACGGCGACCAATACCATGTCGATCCTCGCCCATGTGTTCGAGGAAGAGGGTGCGCTGGACCGGCTGGAGGCTTTCACCTCGCGGAACGGCCCGGCCTTCTACCGCCTGCCGGTCAATCCGGGCACGATCCGGCTGGTGAAGCACGAAACCGCCCATGCCTATCCGTCAAAGATCATCACCGAGGCAGGGCCGGTCACGGTCTTCGATCCGGGCTTCCCGCTGTTCTGGGGTGTCGCCTGACGCAAGCCCGACAGGCGCCGGGCCGGGTTCGGCGCCTGTTTCCTGACGGCGCGCAGACCGACCGGCGGTCTTTTCTTTCGGCGCAGGCTCGGCTAAGCCGCAGCCACCCCGCCCTCCCGCCGAAAGGACCGCCATGATCCCCGCCGCCTTCCCCCCGAAAGAAGAAATCGCCCGCCTCACCGCCCGCGCCTTCCTGGAAATCGGCGCGGTGCATTTCAACGCACGCGAGCCTTTCACGCTGGCCTCCGGCCTGCCTTCGCCCACCTATATCGACTGTCGCAAACTGATCTCCTATCCGCGCATCCGGTCGATGCTGATGGATTTCATGGCCGTCACCGTGATGCGCGACGCCGGGTTCGAGGCTTTCGACAATGTGGCGGGTGGTGAAACCGCTGGCATCCCCTTTGCCGCGCTGGTGGCCGAACGTCTGGCGCTGCCGATGACCTATGTGCGGAAGAAGCCCAAGGGCTATGGCCGCAATGCCCGCATCGAGGGCGCGATGACCGAGGGCCAGCGCGTCCTGCTGGTCGAGGATCTGACCACCGATGGCGGATCGAAACTGTCCTTCGTCGATGCGATCCGCGAAACCGGCGCGACATGCGGCTGGACCTCGGTGATCTTCTACTACGGCATCTTCAGGGAAACCGAGGAGCGGCTGGCCGAACATGGCGTAAGGCTGAGCTATCTCTGCACCTGGTGGGACATGCTGGCCGAGGCGCGTGCGCAGGGCAGTTTCGACGCCGAGACGCTGGCCGGGGTGGAGGAGTTCCTCAACGATCCGCGCGCCTGGCAGGAAGCGCGCAAGGGCTGAGCCGCATCGGCGGAACCACGCCGAGGCGGGACCACCGCCTGTGGGCAGATCGGGGATAAAACCGGCGCCGAATCGCGCGGCTTGCGGTTTTTCCGCCCCTCGCACCGCATCATGTGGTAGGATCAGGCTGGCGCCCCACTAGGGGGCGTCGGCGGGCCGAATCCGTCCACAGGCTTATCCCGCCACTTATGCGCCTTGCCCCACGGCCTTCCGACAGGCTATCGCAGGGGCCGGGCGCGGGGACCGGGGCACGCGCCGCACAGAAGAAACGACAGGCCAGAGGGCCGGGGCACGGGGTTCATGAACGAGATCACGGCAGTCAAATCGGCCGAGACCGAAGACACGCTTCCGCACAACATCGAAGCCGAACAACAGCTTCTGGGCGCGATCCTGACCAACAACGATGTCTATGACCGCATCGCCAGTCTGGTGAAATCGGAACATTTCTATGATCCGGTCCATGCCCGCATCTTTGAAATCGCGGCTGCCCGCATCCAGAAAAATGCGCTGGCCTCGCCGGTGACGCTGAAGGCGTTTCTGGAAGATGATGCGGGTCTGAAGGAGTTGGGTGGCCCCGCCTATCTCGTGCGCCTTGCCGGTGCCGCGATCAGCGCCTTTGCCGCACGCGACTATGCGCAGATGATCTATGACCTTGCGGTGCGGCGCGAACTGATCGGTCTGGGCCGCGACATTTCCGCCAAGGCGGCCAAAGTCGATCTGTCCTCGGAACCGCGCGAACAGATCACCGAAGCGGAACAGCGGCTGTACAAGCTGGGCGAACAGGGTGTGGCAGAACGCGGCTTCCAGTCCTTCCTGAAGGCGGTGACCGAGGCGGTGAACAGCGCCAATGCCGCCTATCAGCGCGGCGGCGGTCTGGCGGGCATTTCCACCGGGCTGATCGACCTCGACAAGAAGCTGGGCGGCCTGCATGAAAGCGACCTGATCATCCTCGCCGGGCGCCCCTCGATGGGGAAAACATCGCTGGCGACCAACATCGCCTTCAACGTGGCCAAAGCCTATCGCCGGGGCCGCAAGACCGATGGCCAGGAAGGCGCGGTTGACGGTGGCGTCGTGGGTTTCTTCAGCCTCGAGATGAGCGCCGAGCAGTTGGCTGCGCGGATTCTCTCGGAAGCCTCGGAAGTGCCGTCGGAAAAGATCCGCCGGGGCGACATGGAGGAATTCGAGTTCCGCAAATTCGTCGACGCCGCGAAAGAGCTGGAAGCCTGCCCGCTTTACATCGACGACACACCCGCCCTGCCGATCAGCCAGGTAGCCGCCCGCGCCCGCCGCCTGAAGCGGACACACGGGCTGGATGTTCTGATGATCGACTACCTTCAGCTTCTGAAAGGCTCGTCCAAAGGCTCCGAGGCGAACCGGGTGCAGGAGGTCAGCGAGATCACGCAAGGTCTGAAGGCCATTGCGAAAGAGCTGAACATCCCGGTGATTGCCCTGTCACAGCTTTCGCGTCAGGTGGAAAGCCGCGAGGACAAGCGCCCGCAATTGAGCGACCTGCGCGAATCCGGCTCCATCGAACAGGATGCCGATGTGGTGATGTTCGTGTTCCGCGAGGAATATTATCGTGAACGCGAGAAGCCCGCAGATCACGAGCTTGAGAAGATGGCCGCCTGGCAGGACATGATGTCGAAATGTCATGGCAAGGCCGAGGTCATCATCGGCAAGCAGCGTCACGGGCCGATCGGCACGGTGGAACTGAGTTTCGAGGGCCGTTTTACCCGCTTCGGCAATCTGGAGAAGCACTGGGAGCCGCGTGGCGACGAGGGGTTCTGAGGCTCAGGCCCGCCGCCTTGCGCGGCCGCAGATTTCCTCAGGGAAATTTGCAAATCCGCTGGAACGGATCTGGTGCGCCGGGCGGCCGCCATTTCCCCTTGACCTTCCCGCCCGCCCTGTCAAAACCGCTTCATGGCTACCGCGACCCTGACCATTGACCTTGATGCCATCGCCGCCAACTGGCGCGCGCTGGACCGGATGAGTGACCCGACCACCCAGACTGCTGCGGTGGTGAAAGCCGATGCCTATGGGCTTGGCGCCAAACGCGTTGTGCGTGCGCTGGCCGAGGCCGGGGCGCGGCGGTTCTTCGTGGCCGTGGCCGAGGAAGGCGCCGCCGTGCGGCAGGCACTTGGCCCCGGACCGCAAATTTGCGTGCTGTCCGGCCATATGGCGGGCGACACCGAGATGGTGCATGACCTGGACCTGACACCGATGCTCAATTCGGTGGAACAGATCACCCGGCATCTGGAAAGCCTGCCCGGCCATCCGTTCGGGGTGCAGCTCGATACCGGGATGAACCGTCTGGGGCTGGAAGCCCCGGAATGGGAGGCGGTGGCAGCGCTGGTGCTGGAACAGGGCCCGGAACTGGTGATGAGCCATCTGGCCTGCGCCGACGAGCCGGGCCATCCGCTGAACGAGGCGCAACTGGCCGAATTTCACGCCATGACCGACGGGATCGGCGTGCCACGCAGCCTTGCGGCGACCGGCGGCATCCTGCTGGGGCCGGATTACCATTTCGAACTGACCCGCCCCGGAGTGGGTCTGTATGGCGGCCGTCCGTGGGAAAGTGCGCAGCCTGTGGTGGCGCTGGCGCTGCCGGTCATCCAGATCCGCGAAGTCGCGGCGGGCGAGATCGTGGGCTATTCCTGCGGCTATACTGCCGAGGAGCCGCGGCTGATCGCCACCGTTGCCGCTGGCTATGCCGACGGGCTGACCCGGCGCTACTCCAATGCCGCGACGCTGTGGGATGGTGAGGTGCCCTGCCCCATCGTCGGCCGTGTTTCGATGGACCTCATCACCGTCGATGTCAGCCATCTGCGCGACATCCCCCGCACGCTGGACCTGCTGGGGCCAATGCAGGGGGTGGACGATCTGGCCGATATCGCCGGGACCATCGGCTATGAAGTGCTGACATCGCTCGGGCACCGCTATACCCGCCGCTACGCAACGACCACCACGCGGGGGCAGGTGTGAGCCTTCTGTCGCCGGTTGCCGCGCTGGGGCGCGTGACGCTGGGCCTGCTGGCGCATCTGGGCCGGGTGGCGATCTTTGCCGCGCAGGTGGTCAGCCACATCTTCCGCCCGCCATGGTATCCGCGCGAGTTCTTTCATGCGCTGATGCAGATCGGCTGGTTTTCCCTGCCCGTGGTCGGCCTGACCGCCCTTTTCACCGGCGGCGCGCTGGCCTTGCAGATCTATGCCGGGGGCGCGCGCTTCAGCGCCGAGGCGGTGGTGCCCGCCATCGTGGCCATCGGCATGGTGCGCGAGCTGGGGCCGGTGCTGGGCGGTCTGATGGTGGCGGCGCGCGTCGCCTCCTCCATCGCGGCGGAAATCGGCACGATGAAGGTGACCGAACAGATTGACGCGCTGGTCACCCTGTCCACCAACCCGCTGAAATACCTTGCCGTGCCCCGCGTCGTCGCGGCCACGCTGGCGGTGCCGGTGCTGGTGGGCGTGGGCGATGCCATCGGCATCATGGGCGGCTGGCTGGTCGGGGTGAACCGGCTGCATTTCAATTCGGCTGCCTATCTGAAGAACACCATGGATTTCCTTGAGGTCTGGGACGTGTCGTCGGGCCTGATCAAGGGCGCGGCCTTCGGGTTTCTGGTGGCGCTGATGGGCTGCTATCACGGCATGCATTCGGGGCGTGGTGCGCAGGGTGTGGGGGCTGCGACCAAGGCCGCCGTGGTGTCTGCCTCGGTGCTGATCTTCGCGGCAAACTACCTGCTGACGGAGCTGTTCTTCTCATGAGCCAAGAATATTCGGAAGACAAACGGACTATAGTAAAGCTTTTTCTAGAAAAGCTCGATGCTCTCCGCTTCACCTCTGGGTGGATAGATGAAGAGCATTTCGATGTTCTTCTGGTCTACTTTGAAGCTGCTCCAGATGCCTTTCCTGCAAAAATCGCTTCAATCCTCCAACATCCCGGATCAAACGAAGGATTGCGGCGGGATAGCATTAACAGAATGTCGGCAATATTGCGTGCAACGGCAGAAATCCCCAAGAGTTTGGTGCAAAAGACAGTAGCAGGTGCGAACACTGATCTCGTTTACTTTGAGCTAAACGAAGAAGATTCGAGAAAAATCCTCGATCTATGCACGCAAATTAGAAAAATCGTTTGGGCGACTTCTGCCTTTGATGCACCCCATCGAAATCGCTTGCTTAAGCGCATCTCCGCAATCGAAACCGAAGTTCACAAGAAGCATGGCCTCTTCGATGTAGTCCTAGGAGGCGTCTCTGATTTTGGGGAAACGCTAGGAAAATTCGGCAAAGACATCAAACCGCTTACCGACCGCGTCGCCGAAATAGCCAAAATCGCAAGGAAAAACACCGAGGAGTATTCCTCGTTGCCAGCACCGGAAGACGTAAAACGCTTGCCTCCGCCACCGGAAGAACAAGAATGATCGAGCTTTCCGGCGTCCACAAGACCTTCGGCAGCAACAAGGTGTTGCGCGGCGTGGATCTGACCATTGCCAGCGGCACCTCCATGGTCATCATCGGCGGTTCGGGCACCGGCAAGTCGGTGCTGCTGAAATGCATTCTCGGGCTGGTGACGCCGGATGCGGGGCAGATTACGCTGGACGGGCAGGATGTGACGCGGGGCGACCGCGATGCCTTTCTCGCGCGGTTCGGCATGTTGTTTCAGGGCGGCGCGCTGTTCGACAGCATGCGCATCTGGGAAAATGTCGCCTTCCGCCTGCTGCGCGGCACGCTGAAACGCTCCAAGACCGAGGCGCGCGAGATCGCCATTGAAAAGCTGCGCCGCGTCGGGCTTGGTCCGCATGTGGCCGACCTCTACCCCGCCGAGCTTTCGGGCGGCATGCAGAAGCGTGTCAGCCTTGCCCGCGCCATCGCAGCCGAGCCGGAGATCATCTTCTTCGACGAGCCAACCACCGGGCTGGACCCGATCATGTCGGGTGTCATCAATGATCTGATCCGCGAGATCGTGACCGAGATGGGTGCGACCGCCATGACGATCACACACGATATGTCCTCGGTCCGGGCCATCGCCGACAATGTGGCGATGCTGCATGGCGGCAAGGTGCGGTGGACCGGGCCTGTATCGGAAATGGACGCGACGCCAGACCCTTACGTCCAGCAATTCATCCATGGCCGCGCCGAAGGCCCCATCGAATCGCTGCGCTGAGCCAGCACTCCTCCGGCAAATTTCCCGCCCAGGTTGCGGCGCACGTTTCCAGCATGGAAACAATACATGCGATCCACTGGATTTTTCAGGCGTTTTCCGCAATCATGGCGAAAATGTGTTGCCTTTGAGGCATTGAGCGGAATTCTGGAACAAATTCGTTAACGGGGGTTTCGCATGTTCGACAGTCACGGTCCTCTGGTCCGGCAGGCCCAGGGCGTTGCGCAATCCCTCGCCTTCGGGGCCATCGTCTCGGTTACCGCTTTCCTCTGCCTCTCAAGCCTGCTGGCGGCGCTTGGACAGATGCCATGGCCGAGCATGACACTGGCATGGGGAGATGTGCCCCTGCCCGATGCCGGCATGTGGGTGCAACTGGCGCTGACCCTACTGATGCTCTGCATCTGCTTCTTCATCCCGGCCAATACCCGGATGCTGCGGCTGGAGAAGAGCCACCGCTCTTTCCAGATCGGGATGGAGGATGTGAAGCGCGCCTACAGCCTTGCCCATGCTGCCGACCGGACGGGCGTGTTCAGCCTGTCGAACGAGTTCGAATCCATGCGACAGCGGATGGAACTGCTGCGCAAGCACCCCGATCTGCGCCATGTTGAACCCGAACTTCTGGAACTGGCGGCGCAGATGTCCTTCCAGTCGCGCGATCTGGCCCGCGCCTATTCCGACGACAAGGTGAACCGTGCCCGCGAATTCCTGAAGGCGCGGCAGTCCGATGCCGACCTGCTGTCCGAACGCATCAAGCTGGCGCGCATGACCTGCGATGAGCTGAAGCGCTGGCTGACCGATGTGGAGGCCGAGGAACGCCGCAACCATACCCAGATTCGCCGGCTGGAGGCCGATCTGCGCGAGGTGCTGCCCTCTCTCGGCTATGATTTCGACGAACCGCGCGAGGCGAATGTGGTGCCGCTGGCGCTGCACAACGGCAAGACCGACGGGCCGAAGAGCGACGGGCTGCACTGACCGCATCTTGCGGCGGGTTGCATTTGCCCCCATGGTCGCGGCCATGTCGCGCGCCCTCAATCTTGCCCTTGCCCTGCTGTTTCCGGTGTCGTGGTTCGCGCCCCTTCTGCGGGCCGGCCTGTTGCCGGTCTTCGGCCTTTCGGAAATCTCGGTCATTTCCGGCCTGCAATCGCTGTGGAAAAGCGATGCGGTTCTGGCACTTGTGGTCACTTTCTGTGCGGTCTTCGCGCCCATGATGAAGGTTCTCGGGCGGGCCCTTCGCGATTTCGGCCTGCTGGACGTGCGCGCCGAACCGGCACTGGCCGTGCTGGGAAAGCTGGCCATGGCCGATGTGTTCCTGATCGCGCTTTATGTCGTGATCGTGAAGGGCGTAGGGCTTGCCACCGTCGAGGTGGCATGGGGACTTTATCTGTTCACCGCCCTCATCCTGATCTCGCTGTTTCTACGGAGCCCGAAATGACCCGTCCCCCGCTGTCGCTGCTTGATCTGACCCGTGTGCGCGAGGATCAGGGGCCTGCACAGGCATTGCGCAATGCGGCGGGAATCGCAGCGCATGTCGAGTCGCTCGGGTTTGATCGTTACTGGGTGGCAGAGCACCACAATATGGTCGGCGTCGCCTCGGCCGCGACGCCCGTGGTTATCGCCCATGTGGGCGCCGCAACCTCGCGCATCCGCATCGGTGCCGGGGGCGTCATGCTGCCCAATCACGCGCCCTATGTGGTGGCCGAACAATTCGGCACGCTGGCGCAGCTGTTCCCCGGCCGGATCGACCTTGGCCTTGGCCGCGCGCCGGGCACCGATGGCGCGACGCTGATCCGCGCGCTGCGCCGCGACCCGCACGGGGCCGATCATTTCCCGCAGGATGTGGTGGAGCTGATGGGCTGGTTCGCCGCCGAAAACAACCTGGGCATCACCGCCGTGCCCGCCGCCGGGACCGAAGTGCAGACCATCATCCTCGGCTCGTCGCATTTCGGCGCCATGCTGGCCGCCGAACTGGGCCTGCCCTATGCTTTCGCCTCGCATTTCGCCCCCGCCGCGCTGCACGAGGCGCTGCATCTTTACCGCGCGCATTTCAAACCCTCGGACCGGCTGAAGGCGCCGCATGCCATCGTTGCTGCCAATGTGGTCTGTGCGGAAACCGAGACCGAGGCGCGGCATCTGTTCACCACGATGCAGAAGGGCTTTCTGGGCCTGATCCGCAACAACCGCCGCTATCAGATGCCGCCCGGCGATCTGGACTGGACGCCGCGCGAAGAGGCGCATGTGGCGGCCATGCTCAGCAGCCATGCCGTCGGCACGCCGGATCAGGTGCGCGCGGGGCTGGAGGGAATCGTGGCCGCCACGCAGGCGGATGAGCTGATCCTCGTCACCGACACCTGGGATTTCGAGGCGCGCAAGCGCTCGCTGACCCTGACGGCCGAGGCGTGGTTCTGATGGCGAAGGCAACGGTCAGCTACGTCTGTTCCGCCTGCGGGGCGGCCTATACCAAATGGGCGGGCAAATGCGACGCCTGCGGGGCGTGGAACTCCATCGCCGAGGAAGCGGCCCTCTCCGCCGGGCCAAAACCCACGGCGCGCGGCCGCACCATCCCCCTGACCGATCTGGCGACCGAGGAAGCCCCGCCGCCCCGCGCCCAAAGCGGCATTGGCGAGCTGGACCGCGTGCTGGGCGGTGGCCTTGTCCCCGCCTCGGCCATTCTGGTCGGTGGCGATCCGGGCATCGGCAAATCGACACTGCTTCTGCAAGCCGCCGCCAGTTTCGCCCGCAAGGGTCTGAAATGCCTGTATATCTCGGGCGAGGAAGCGGCGGCGCAGGTGCGCATGCGGGCGCAACGCCTTGGCCTGCAACAGGCGCCTGTCGACCTTGGTGCCGAAACCAACCTGCGCGACATCCTGACCACGCTGGATACCGAACGCCCGGCGCTGGCGATCATCGATTCGATCCAGACCATGTGGCTCGATAATGTCGAAAGCGCCCCCGGATCTGTCAGCCAGGTCCGTGCCGCCGCGCATGAACTGGTGAATTTCGCCAAACGCCGCGGCACGGCGGTGATGATCGTGGGCCATGTGACGAAGGAAGGCGCCATCGCCGGCCCCCGTGTTCTGGAACATATGGTCGACACCGTGCTTTACTTCGAGGGCGAGCGCGGCCACCAGTTCCGCATCCTGCGCGCGGTGAAGAACCGCTTTGGTCCCGCCGATGAAATCGGCGTGTTCGAAATGGCAGGCGACGGGCTGACCGAAGTGCTGAACCCCTCGGCCCTGTTCCTGTCAGACCGCGAGGCCGCCACCCCCGGTTCCGCCGTTTTCGCCGGGATCGAGGGCACACGCCCGGTGCTGACCGAAATTCAGGCACTGGTCGCGCCCTCCAACCTCGGCACGCCGCGCCGCACGGTGGTCGGGCTTGATTCGGGGCGGCTTTCCACGATCCTCGCGGTGCTGGAGGCGCGCTGCGGCATCCCCTTCGCAGGGCTGGATGTGTTTCTCAACGTCGCGGGCGGCATGCGCGTCACAGAACCCGCCGCCGATATGGCCGTGGCCGCAGCGCTTCTGAGCGCGCGCGAGGATGTGGCAATTCCGCCCGACATGGTGCTTTTCGGGGAAATCTCGCTGTCAGGTGCCCTGCGCCCGGTGGGCCAGACCGAAAACAGGTTGAAAGAAGCGGCGAAACTTGGTTTTTCACAGGCGACACTGCCCGCCCGGTCGAAATCCGGGCAGGCCGAGGGAATGCGCCTGCGCGAGATGGCCGATCTGACGGCGCTTGTCGGCGAAATGTTCGGGGCGGGATAAGCCCCGAGGGGAGACGGGAATGGAAGGTTTCACCATCATTGACGGCGTGGTGGCCGGGGTCATCGTGCTGTCGGCGATCCTCGCCTATTCGCGCGGCCTGATCCGCGAGGCCATGGCCATCCTTGGCTGGATTGGCGCGGCGCTGCTGGCCTATCTGTTTGCCGCCGAGGCACAACCGCTGGTCAAGGAACTGCCGGTCGTCGGCCAGATGCTGGCGGACAGCTGCGAACTTTCGGTCATCGCCGCCTTCGCCGCCGTCTTCGCCGTGGGCCTTGTGGTCGCCGCAATCTTCACGCCGCTGCTGTCGGGCTGGGTGAACCAGACGATGCTGGGCGGCCTTGACCAGGGACTCGGTTTCCTGTTCGGCGTGGTGCGGGGTGTCGTGCTGGTCGCCATCGCCTTCATCGTCTACGACCGCGCGGTGGCCTCCAATTCCATCCCCATGGTCGACAACTCGCGCTCGGCCAAGGTCTTTGCCTCGTTCCAGGGCAATATCGACGATCAGATCCCCTCGGACGCGCCGGGCTGGATCGTCAGCAAATACGAAGGGCTGGTGAGTATCTGTGCGGCACCGGCGGAACCCGCCGCGCCAGAGGCCCCGGCGACGAACAACTGAATGTGTAAGGGGCGTGACACTCACGCCCCTTCGCATTACATGGGGCGCGAAAGCCCCCCTCGGATTCGGAGAGCCACCATGCGCGCCATCCCCGGCACCCCTTTCGACCCCGTCGAGGACGGCGACAAGCTCAAGGAAGAATGCGGCGTCTTCGGTGTGACCGGCGTCAGCGATGCCGCGAATTTCGTGGCGCTCGGCCTGCATGCCCTGCAACATCGCGGGCAGGAGGCCGGTGGCATCGTCACCTATGACCCGGAACAGGGCTTCAACTCGGCCCGTCGCTTCGGCTATGTGCGCGATAACTTCACCCGCGCAGATGTCATGGCCACCCTGCCCGGCGCCATAGGCATCGGCCATGTGCGCTATTCCACCGCCGGGTCGAAAGGCGCGACCGCGATCCGCGATGTGCAGCCCTTCTTTGGCGAATTTTCCATGGGCGGCGCGGCCATCGCGCATAACGGCAACCTGACCAATGCCGCGCAACTGCGCAAGGAACTGATCGAGCGCGGCTCCATCTTCCAGTCTTCCTCGGACAGCGAATGCATCATTCACCTGATGGCGCGCTCGATCCAGAAGAACATCGCCGAACGCATCAAGGATGCGCTGCGCCGGGTGGAAGGCGCCTTCTCGGTGGTCGCCATGACGCGGACCAAGCTGATCGGCGTGCGCGACCCGCATGGCGTGCGCCCGCTGGTGCTGGGCCGGATCGGGGACAGCGGCTGGGCCCTCTCGTCCGAAACCTGCGCGCTTGACATCATCGGCGCCGAGTTCGTGCGCGAGATCGAGCCGGGTGAGATGGTGGTGATCGAGGGCAACAAGGTCGAAAGCACCCGCCCCTTCAATCAGGCCCCCTCGCGCTTCTGCATCTTCGAACAGGTGTATTTCTCGCGCCCCGATTCGATCCTGCAAGGCCGCTCGGTCTATGAAACCCGCCGCCAGATCGGCGTGGAGCTGGCCAAGGAAGCCCCGGTCGAGGCCGATCTGGTCTGCCCGGTCCCGGACAGCGGCACCCCCGCCGCCATCGGCTATTCGCAGCAATCCGGCATCCCCTACGCCATGGGGATCATCCGCAATCAATACATGGGCCGGACCTTCATCGAGCCGACGGACGCCATCCGCAACATGGGTGTGCGGCTGAAGCTGAACGTGAACCGCGCCCTGATCCGGGGCAAGCGGGTAATTCTGGTTGACGATTCGGTGGTGCGCGGCACCACCTCGCGCAAGATCAAGGACATGATCCTCGACGCAGGCGCCGCCGAGGTGCATTTCCGCATCGCCTCGCCGCCGACCGCCTGGCCGTGCTTCTACGGTGTCGACACGCCCGAGCGTTCGAAGCTCCTTGCCGCCACCATGACGGAAGACGAGATGCGCGACTGGATCGGCGTCGACAGCCTGAAGTTCATCTCGCTCGACGGGCTTTATCGCGCGGCGGGCGAGGCCGCGGGCCGCGATCCGAAATCGCCGAAATTCTGCGACGCCTGTTTCTCGGGCGAATATCCCATAGCCCCTTCGGACAAGATCGCCGAAGGCTTCGAGATGAAGGCCGCCGAATAAGCCCTGCGCGGCCGCGTCGCAGCCGCCGCTCTTGTCCTTTCATCTTGGCTCAAATATCCCACGGGGGTCCGGGGGTGTGAAACCCCCGGGGGCAAACGCATTCCCCCGGCTGGAGGTCACCCCGATGAGCCAACGCATCGCAATCGTCACCGGCGCCTCGCGCGGCCTCGGCGCCGCCATCGCCGAGGAACTGGCCTGCCGGGGCTGGCATGTCGTCGCCGTGGCCCGCACCACCGGCGGGCTGGAAGAGGTGGATGACCGGGTGAAAGCCGCCCGCCAGCCCGGCGCGGGCGAGCTGACCCTTGCCCCCATGGACATCACCAATGACGACGCCATGGCCCATCTGTGCCGCGCGGTCTATGACCGCTGGGGCCATGCCGATCTCTGGGTCCATACCGCCATCCATGCGGCCCCGCTGGCCCCGGCGAACTTCCTTGATGTGAAGGACTGGGACAAATCCATCGCCACCAATGTGCGGGCAACCGGCGTTCTGATTCCGATGATGGAGCCGCTGCTGCGCGGCTCTGACCGGGCAACGGCGCTGTTCCTTGACGATCCGCATGGCGGCGAGATGTATTACGGCGCTTATGGTGCTACCAAGGCAGCGCAGATCGCGCTGGCGCAGTCCTGGCAGGCCGAGGCCGCCAAGGTAGGGCCGCGCGTGCTGATCGAAACGCCCGCACCAATGGCCACCGCCACCCGCGCGCGTTTCCACCCCGGCGAGGACCGCAGCCCGCTGGCCGATGTGCGGGCCGAGGCGGCGCGTCTGGTCGCGCTGATCTGACCGTAGTGCCTTCGGAAACCGCAGAGCGGGGGCTGTCTGCCCCCGTCGCCTGCGGCGACTCCCCCGAGGATATTTTCAGACAGAAAATGCCTATTCCAGCCGAGCCGGGAAGCCTTCGGCGCGCAGGTCGGTGCCCAGCAGATCTTCCAGCAGCTTGACGATCTGCGACGACTGCGCGCTGCCGCCATAGGCGGCCTTGCCCTTCAGGAAGGTCTGGTTCACCAGCGAGGCCAGATCAAGCGGCACGCCGAATTCGCGGCCGAAGCCCATGGCAAAGCCCAGATCCTTCAGCGCCAGATCCATGGTGAAGGCGATGTCATAGCTGCCGTTCAGGATCAGCTGGCCCTCGGTTTCATGCACGAAGCTGTTGCCGGATGAGGCCCGGATCGCCTCCCACGCGGTTTTCAGGTCCAGCCCGCCGCGTTTGGCCAGCATCAGCGCCTCGCCATCGGCGACCAGATGGATGAAGGCCAGCATGTTGGTGATGACCTTGATCACCGCCGCGCTGCCCAGCGGCCCCATGTGGAAATGCTGCCCGCCGATGGCATCGAGCGCGGGCTTGTGCGTCTCGTAAAGCGCAGGCTCGCCCCCCACCAGAACCGTGATCTGGCCGCGCGCTGCCAGATGCACGCCGCCGGTGACCGGCGCCTCCAGCATGGCGACGCCCTGGTCCGCCGCCAGCTGGCCCAGCCGCAGCACATCGTCGCGGCCGAGCGTGGAATTCTCGATCCAGTGCGCGCCGGGCTTCATCACCGGCAGGATCTGCGCCAGCACGGTCTCGCTGATCTGCGGCGAGGGCAGGCAGGTGAAAACGTGATCCACCTCTGCCGCCAGTTCCGCCGCCGAGGTAGCCACCCGCGCGCCCATCGCGCGGTGGCGTTCTGACAGCGCCGGGTTACGGTCGTAGACCGTCACATCGAAGCCCGCGCCGATCAGGCTGGCCGCAAGATGCCCGCCCAGATTGCCCAGTCCGACATAACCGTAGCGCATCATGCCTCTCCATATCCGACCAGCGCCTTGACCTCGCAGAAGTCATGGATGCCCCAGCCCGCATATTCGCGGCCATTGCCCGATTGCTTGTAGCCGCCGAAGGGGGCGAAGGTGTCCCAGTCGGGGTAATTGAGGCTCACCTGCCCTGCCCGCAGCCGCCGCCCAACGGCGCGCGCCTCGGCCTCGGGCCCCTGCACATAGGCGGCAAGGCCATAGGGCGTGTCATTGGCCATGGCGACGGCCTCATCGACCGTATCATAGGGCAGAATGGCCAGCACCGGGCCAAAGATCTCCTCGCGCGCGATGGTCATGTCATTGGTGACATTGCCAAAGATCGTCGGCCGGGCAAACCAGCCGCGATTGACACCCTCGGGCCGCCCCGGCCCGCCGCAGACCAGCGTGGCACCTTCGGCGATGCCCTTTTCGATCAGCGCCTGCACCTTGTCGAATTGCATGCGGCTGACCAGCGGCCCCATCGTGGTGACACTGTCGCGCGGGTCGCCGACGACAACGGCCGCCGCCGCCCCCGCCGCGATCTCCAGCGCCGCGTCATGCTGCACGCGCGGTACGAACATCCGGGTCGGTGCGTCGCAGCTTTGTCCGGTATTGCCAAAGCAGCCCTCGACCCCACCGCTGACCGCCGCCGCCAGATCGGTGCCGGGCAGGATGATATTGGCCGATTTTCCACCCAGTTCCTGCGCCACGCGTTTCACTGTGGGCGCCGCCGCCGCGGCGACTGCCGTGCCCGCGCGGGTCGATCCGGTGAAGCTGACCATATCCACCTCGGGGTGGCTGCTCATCCGGGCACCGACCACCGGGCCGTTGCCGTTCACCATGTTGAACACGCCCTTCGGCACGCCCGCCTCGTGGCAGATCTCGGCAAACAGCGTGCCCGACAGCGGTGCGATTTCCGAGGGCTTCAACACCATGGTGCAACCGGCGATCAGCGCGGGCGCCACCTTGCAGGCGATCTGGTTCATCGGCCAGTTCCACGGCGTGATCAGCGCGCAGACCCCGATGCCTTCGTAAATGATCCGCGTATTGCCGCGCGAATATTCCCAGACCATTTCCTCGGCGGCGGTAATGGTGCTTTCGATATGCACCTGCCCCGCCCAGGCCTGCGCGCCGCGCGCCCATTCGATCGGCGCGCCCATCTCAAGGCTCATCGCCTGCGCGAAATCCTCGTAGCGGCTGTTGTAGACCTCCAGCACGCGGCGAACCAAAGCAATACGATCCGCCAGCGGCGTGGCGGTATAGCTGTCGAAAGCTGCGCGCGCGGCCAGAATGGCACGGTCGGCATCCGCCTCGGAGCCCAGCGCCACCTCGGCCACGATCTCTTCGGTCGCCGGGTTTTCCACCCCGATACGCTCGCCCCCCAGAGGGTCGACCCAGGCACCGTCGATATAGAATTTCAGCAGGTTCGCAGGGATCATGGCATCACCGGAAATGGATGTTGAAACGGGCGCGGATGGCGGCATCAACCTCTGGGGCGATCTGGCAACCGGCCTTGGCGAGGATGTCATTCTTGCGCGCAATCGCCCGGTCGAGCAACACCGGCTTGCCTGCCTCGTTCCATTCCTTCGGAGACATGCGATTGCCGACCACCGGATAGACATATTCTGTCTGCATCAGACTCAGCGTCTGGCCAGAGCCGAGGTAATGCCCCGGCCCGCCCAGACAGGCCTCTTTCATCGCGTCGATCGAGGTGGAATCCTCGGTCACGTCGATGCCGCGCACCAGCCGCATGACCTGACCCAGAATATCATCGCCCATGACAAGGCTTTCCAGACAGAATCCCAGCAGCGAGGCATGCATCCCCACCGCCTCATAGCACATGTTCAGCCCGGACAGACCCGCGAGCGTATTGGTGATACCCTGCTCCCACCCCGCCTGCATGTCGGGCAGCTTGCTGTCGGTGATGCCCGAGGCGGCACCGCCGGGAAGGTTGTAGAAGCGGTGCATCTGCGCGCAGCCCGCTGTCAGCAGCGCCTGTTCTGCGCTACCGCCCGACATGGCGCCGGTGCGCAGATCGCTGACAAAGGGCCAGGTGCCGAAGATCGCGGGCGCGCCCTTCTGGATGGCGTTGACATAGACCACCCCGGCCAGACATTCCGCCATGGCCTGCACGATGGCCAGCGCGATGGGGGCGGGCGCTGTCGCCCCGGCCTGCCCGGCAGACAGCAGCAGGACCGGCATCCCCCGCCGCACGCAATCCTCCATCACCATGCAGCTTTCTTCGGCGAATTTCATCGGCGGCACGACAAAGCAATTGGAATTGCTGACAAAAGGCCGCGCGCGCCACGCCTCCTCGCCGCCCGCCACCATATGCAGCAGGTCGAAACAGCCCGCCACATGGCTCGGGTCGCTGAACGAGGTGCCGACATGTTTGCGCGTGCCCGCAAGGCAGCCATAGAGCGTGTTCACATCCATGTCGAAATTGTCCACCACATCGCGGCAGACCATGGTGCGCTGGTAGAAATGGATATTGTCGAGGTTCTGTACCAGCCGCGCCGCATCATACAGATCCTGCGCCGTCGACTCGCGATAGTCCAAAGTCACCGGATCGACGATATGCACCGCCGCCCCCGCCGTGCCAAAATGCACGTTGGAGCCGCTCAGATGCAGGTCGTATTTCTCATCCCGGCCATACAGCGTCAGGTCGCGCGCGGCGACCGCCAGCATATCCTCGACCAGCGCGCGCGGGAAACGGATGCGCCCGTCATCGCCCAGCACCGCCCCGGCCCCGGTCAGGATCTCGACCCCGCTGGCGGGCGCATTGGCCAGCCCGATGACCTCCAGCGCCTCCAGCGCCTGCGCATGGATCTTCGCCACACCGGCATCGCTCAGCGGCCGGTAACGCCCACCCGGCATCCCGGCCCGCACCGGCCGCAGCGCCTCGGCCAGCGGCGCCGCCCGCACCGCCACCCGCGCCGCCCGCCCACCTGACCGCCGCGCCCGCGACGGTTCGCAAACTTCTCCCGGTTCACTCATCGCACGCTCCTGCCCTGCCTTCATCTTGGCAAAAATATCCTCGGGGGGTCCGGGGGGCAGACAGCCCCCCGGCTTTTCTTCAGTCCGACGGGGCAGACAGCCCCCCGGATTCGGTTCAGATAGCCCTACATCCGCACCCGCGCGGCCTTCGGATCATACATCGGCACCAGCGAGGCCTCGGCCGCATGTCGCACCCCCGCCACCTCGATCTCGTAGCGCGAGGCCAGAACCTCCGCCTCGCTCTCGCCCGCGCAGGGCACATAGCCCATGCCGATGGCCCCACCGAGCGCATGGCCATAGTTGCCGCTGGTCACCGGCCCGACGATCCGGCCATCCCGCACGATGGCTTCGTTATGGAACAGCAGCGGTTCGGGGTCTTTCAGGCGAAACTGAACCATGCGGCGCGAAAGCCCGGCCTCTTCTTTCCGCAGCACCGCCTCGCGCCCGATGAAACCGGGTTTCGAGGTCCGCACTGCAAAGCCAAGGCCCGCTTCCAGCACATGATCCTCGTCGGTGATATCGTGGCCGAAGTGGCGGAACGCCTTTTCGATGCGGCAACTGTCGAGCGTATGCAGGCCACACAGCTTCATCTCCGGCGCGGCTTCCTCCAGCGCCTCGAAGACATGCGCGGCCTGATCGGTCGGCACATAGATCTCCCAGCCCAGTTCGCCCACATAAGTCACCCGATGCGCGCGGGCGAGGCCCATGCCGATCTCGATTTCGCGCGCAGTGCCGAAGGGATGCGCGGCGTTGGAAAAATCGTTCGGGCTGACCCGCTCCATCACCGCCCGCGCTTGCGGCCCCATCAGGCACAGCACCGCCTCAGCCGCCGTCACATCGGTGATGACCGCGAAATCCTCGCCCAGATGCCGCCGCAGCCAGGCCAGATCGCGTTGCAGCGTCGCCCCCGGCACCACCAGCAGGAAGGCGGTTTCCGAAAGCCGCGTCACCGTCAGGTCGCTTTCGATGCCGCCGCGTTCATTCAGCATCTGGGTATAGACGATCCGCCCCGGCGCCACGTCGATCTGATTGGCGCAGACCCGGTTGAGGAAAGCCGCCGCATCACGCCCCTCGACCCGGATCTTGCCGAAGCTCGTCATGTCGAAAAGGCCGACGCCGGTCCGCACCGCCATATGTTCGGTGCGCTGGTTGTCAAACCAGTTCTGCCGCTTCCACGAATAGCGGTAGTCCCGTTCCTGCCCCTCAGCCGCGAACCAGTTCGCCCGCTCCCATCCCGCGACCTCGCCAAAGACCGCGCCGCGCGCCTTCAGGTGCTCGTGCAGCGGTGATCGCCGCACCCCGCGCGCGGTGGCCATCTGGCGATAGGGGAAGTGATCGGCGTAAAGCAGGCCCAGCGTCTCGCTCACCCGCTCTTTCAGGTAGCGGCGGTTCTTCTGGAACGGCTGGGCGCGGCGGATGTCCACCTCCCACAGGTCAAACGGCGCCTCGCCCTCGGTGATCCAATGCGCCAGCGCCATGCCCGCCCCACCGGAGGAGGCGATGCCGACCGAGTTATAGCCCGCCGCAATCCAGTAACCGCCCAGTTCCGGCGCCTCCCCCAGATAATAGCGGTCATCGGGGGTAAAGCTTTCCGGCCCGTTGAAGAAGGTATGGATGCCCGCCGTTTCAAACAGCGGCATACGATTGGTCGCCATCTCAAGGATCGGCGCGAAATGGTCCCAGTCCTCTGGCAGGGTGTCGAATTCGAAATCCTCGCGGATGCCGCCCATGCCCCAGGGTTTCGCCTTCGGCTCAAACGCACCGACCATCATCTTGCCCGCGTCCGATTTGTAATAGGCGCATTCGTCCGGCACCCGCAGCACCGGCAGATGGCCGAGGCCGTCAATGCCTTCCGTCACCAGATAGAAATGCTCGCAGGCATGCAGGGGCAGCGTGACACCGCTGGAGGCCGCCAGATCACGCCCCCACATGCCGCCGCAGTTGATGACGACATCGGCGGCGATATGGCCCTGCTCCTCGCCGCGCTGCCAGGACACGCCGGTGACACGACGGCGGCCATTCTCGGCCGCCTCGGTGACGCCGGTGACCTTGACGTTCTCGGCAATCGTCGCGCCCTGCATCCGCGCGCCTTTGGCCAGCGCCATGGCAATATTGGCCGGGTCGCATTGCCCGTCCAGCGGCAGATGCACCGCCCCCACCACGCCATCGGTGTTCAGATGCGGATACATCGCCTTGACCTCGGCGGACGAGATCTCGTGCACCGCCACGTCGAAGATGCGCGCCACCGTGGCCTGACGCAGCAGTTCCTCATGCCGTTCCTTCGTCAGCGCGACCGAGATCGAGCCGACCTGCCGCATCCCCGTCTCCACCCCGGTTTCCTGCGCCAGCCGGACGTAAAGATCGGCCGAATATTTCGCCAGCCGCGTCATGTTGGCCGAGCCGCGCAACTGCCCGATCAGCCCCGCCGCATGCCATGTGGTGCCCGAGGTCAGCCGCTTGCGCTCCAGCAGCACGATGTCGCGCCACCCGGCCTTCGCCAGATGATAGGCGACCGAACAACCCGAGACCCCGCCGCCGATGATCACCGCCCGCGCCTTTTGCGGAAGTTCCGTCATGTCACCGCTCCTGCGCCCGCCACTTGCAGGCAAAAGTTTTCCGAAAACTTTTGCAAATTTCTTTGCAAGAAATTTGCGTCACGCCCGGATCCGCGCATTCGCCGGATCCCAGAGCGGTTCATCCTTCTGCACCCGCGCTTTCAGCCGCTCGCCGAAGATTTCCACCTCGACCTCGGTGCCCGGCAGCGCCAGATCGGCGCGGATCATGCCCAGCCCGATGCAGGCACCAACCCGGTGGCCCCAGTAGCCGCTGGTCAGCTCACCCACCACCTGCCCGTCCTGCCAGATCGTCGACATATAGGGCGGGTCGAAATCGCCGGTCTCGATCACCAGCGTGGCAAATCGCTTGGTGACGCCCGCCTGCTTTTCCGCCGCCAGCGCAGCCTTGCCGCGGAACGCAGGTTTCGACCAGTCGATGAAGCGCTCCAGCCCGCCTTGCAGCAGGGTGTAATCGGTCGAAAGATCGCCTTTCCAGGCACGATAGCCCTTTTCCACCCGCAGGCTGTTCAGCGCGAACATGCCAAAGGGTTTCAGACCGTGGCCTTTGCCCGCAGTCGTGACCGCCTCCCAGATCCGCGGCGTATCGGCGTTGCGCGAATGGATTTCCCAGCCAAGCTCGCCCGCGAAGCTGACCCGCATCAGCAGGCACTCCGCCCCGGCGATCACCGCCGTCTGCCAGGTCAGCCAGGGGCGCGAGAGATCGGCATCGGCCACTTCGGCAAGGATGGCCCGCGCATTCGGCCCGGTCAGGATCTGCGTCGCCCAATCGGCGCTTTCGTCCGTCAGGCTCAGCCCCGGTTCCAGATGACGTTCCAGCCATTCGCGGTCATGCGCCTGCGCCGTGGCGGCGGTGATGAGCCAAAGCTCGTCCTCCGCCAGCCGCGCCACTGACATCTCGGTCACGATGCGGCCCTTGTCATCGGCGAAATAGGCCAGCCCCAGCCGCCCGACCGACGGCACCTTGCCGCTGATCTGGCGCGCAAGCCACTCGGCCGCGCCCGTCCCGGTCAGCCGGAAGCGCGAGAAGCCCGGCAGGTCCAGAATCCCCGCCGCGTCGCGCACCGCCGCGCATTCCTCGGCCACCGCGCCGAACCACGGCCCGTCGCGGCGCCAGGTCTGGGTGCCTTGCTCGGAAATGTCATCGCCCGGCCTCGCATACCACAGCGCACGTTCCCAGCCGTTATAGGCGCCATACTGCGCCCCCAGCGCCCTGGTCTGCGCATGCACCGGGCTGAGGCGGCGGTCGCGCGCCACCGGCCAGGCGTGATGCGGGAAGTGGATGGCATATTCGTGGCCGTAAACCTCCATCCCTTTCTGCACGCAATAGTCGCGGTCCTCCCAGCCGGTGAAACGGCGCGGGTCGCAGGACCACATGTCCCATTCGGTCGCGCCCTCGGTCACCCATTCCGCCAGCACCTTGCCCGCGCCGCCGGCCTGACAGATGCCGAAGGTGAAAACGCAGGCCTCGAAGGCATTGGGCACCCCCGGCATCGGCCCGATCAGCGGATTGCCGTCGGGCGTATAGGGGATCGGCCCGTTGATCACCTTGGTCAGCGCCGCCTTTTCCAGCAAGGGCACCCGCGCCATGGCATCGGCGATATACCATTCCAGCCGCTCCAGATCGTCGGGGAAAAGCTGGAAGCTGAAATCCTCGGGGAAGGGATCGTCCTTCGTCACCCAATGCGCCTTGCAGTTCCGCTCATAGGGGCCAAGGTTGAAGCCGTATTTTTCCTGCCGCAGGTAGTAGCTGCTGTCCACGTCGCGCAGCAGCGGCAGCTTGTGGCCCACCTCTTTCGACCAGCTTTCGATCTCGGAGATGGTGTCGAACAGCATGTATTGATGGCTCATCACCATCATCGGCACGTCGCGACCGAACCATTTGCCGACCTCACGGGCATAGTAGCCGGCGGCATTCACCACGATCTCGCAGCGGATCTCGCCCTTCGGCGTTGAAACCACCCAGTCGCCGCCCTCGCGCCGCACGCCGGTCGCCGGACAGAAGCGCTCGATCCGCGCACCCATCGACCGCGCGCCCTTGGCAAAAGCCTGCGTCAGCTGCGCCGGGTCGATGTCGCCGTCATAGGGATCGTAGAGCGCCCCGGTCAGGTCATGCGTTTCAAGGAAGGGATAGCGCGTGCGGATCTCGTCAGGCGACAGGATATCAAGGTCCATCCCCTGATAGCGCCCCATGCCGACGACGCGCTTGAACTCTTGCAACCGTTCCGCCGTATGCGCCAGCCGGACCGAGCCGGTGACATGGTAGTTCATCGGGTAATCGACCTCGGCCCCAAGGCCGCGATAGAGTTGCGCCGAATAGCGCTGCATGTTCATGATCGACCAGCTTGAGGAAAAGGTCGGCACGTTGCCCGCCGCATGCCAGGTGGACCCGGCGGTCAGTTCGTTCTTCTCCAGCAGCACGCAATCGCTCCATCCCGCCTTCGCCAGATGGTAAAGCGCCGAGGCCCCGACCGCCCCTCCCCCGATGATCACAACCCGCGCCGTCGTCGGAAAATCCGCCATGATCCACTCCCTGTTTGGGCGGAGTATCGGCCCGCATCTTCGCGCTTTCAATTCACCCGGACGCGCCCTATTGATCGGAAAACCCGATCACGGTGCCGCCATGCAGATCGACCTTCTGGACACGTTTCTCGACCTTTGCGAGACGCGCAGCTTCAACCGCACCGCCGAACGGCTGGACGTAACGCAAAGCACCGTCTCGGCCCGGATCGCGGCGCTGGAAGCGGCGTTGGGCGCCCGGCTTTTTGCCCGGTCCCGCGCAGGCACCGATCTGACGATGGAAGGGCGGCGCTTCGAATCCCATGCCCGCAGCCTGCGCCATGAGTGGAACGAGGCGCGCCGCCGCATCCGCCTGCCCGACCGCGCGGCACAGCTGATCCGGCTGGGCATCCAGAATGACCTTGCCGCCCAGCATATCGGCGAATGGGTCGCCGATTTCCGCCGCGCCCTGCCGGAAACCGCCTTTTATATCGAGCCCGATTACTCCAATCAGATGTGCGCCGACCTGCTGACCGGGGTGCAGGATTTTGCGGTGATGTTCTCGCCCAAGCCCCACCCCGACCTGCATTTCGAAACCGTGGGCGAAGTGCCCTATGTCATGGTCTCGTCCGAGGCCGAGACGCTGGAACAGGTCAGCCCCGACAGTTTTGTCTTCGCGCATTTCTCGCCCGCATTCGAACGGATGCACCGCGAGGTGACGCCGCAACTCGCGGGTTCCGCCATTTCGGTGGGTCAAAGCGCCACCGTCGCCAGCCTGCTGACCGCGATGGGCGGCGCGGGCTATGTGCTGGAGAAAACCGCGACCGGGCTTGTTGCCAGCGGCCATTTTCGCCGGGTGAGCGATGCGCCGGTGCTGCGCCAGCCGGTCTATGCCGCATTGCACCTGCGGCACCGCATCTCGCCGCTGCACCGCCGCCTCACCCGCATCGTGCGCCGCCGCCTCGCCGCCGCAGGCCCCGAGCCACTGGACAGCCCGCCCCGCGCCGCCTAGCCTCGCCCTGCAACGCATGCAGGAGGCCCCGATGCCCGTCACCCTCGTTCAGGTCGATTTTCCCCATTCCGGCCCCTGGGGTGCCGAAATGGCCTCCGCTTTCGAAGGGCTGGCGCAATCCATCGCAGCCGAGCCGGGCTTCCTGTTCAAATACTGGACCGAGGATCAGGCGCAGGGCATCGCGGGCGGCATCTACGGCTTTGCCAGCCGGGCCGAGGCCGAAGCCTATCTGACCATGCATACCGCCCGGCTTCAGGGCTTCGGCGTCACCGGCATCCGTGGCCTGATCCTTGATGTGAATGAACCGCTGTCCCGCATCGACAAGGCGCCGGTCCTCTGAGACGCGGCTCTTTCACTCTGACAAAATATCCCGGAGGGTGGCCGGAGACTGGGGGCAGCCGCCCTTGTACCGCTTCCCACCCGGAACCCAGACCTGGACCCAGTCGCCCGCGCGCGCCGGACCTTTGAGGCCCGAAGCCATTACATGACCCCCACCAGCCGCCGCATGACCGCGCGGTAGCGTGCCTCGATACTGTCGCGCGCCACATGGCGTCCGCCCTGCACGACATGACGCCCTGCGGACCACAGATCGGCCACCAGCCGATCATCGCCCGCGAAAATCCAGGCATCCAGTATTGCATCCTCGCGCCGCCCCTCCAGCATCAGCGCGCCGGTGTCCAGCGCAAGAAGATCGGCCCACAGCCCTGGCGCAATCGCCCCGGCGGCCCGACCGCCCGCCTGCGCCCCACCCCGCGCCGCACTTTCCACCAGCACCCGCCCGTTCGAGGCATCGGCGGTCGCCAGCATCGCCCGGCCCCGATCACGCAGACGCTGCGAATATTCGTAGGACCGCAGTTCCTCGGCCTGCGAGATGCGGATATTGCTGTCCGAGCCAACGCCGAACACACCGCCCGCCGCCTGCCAGCGCATTCCGTCAAAAATGCCGTCGCCTAGATTGGCCTCGGTGATCGGGCACAGCCCCGCCACCGCGCCCGTGCGTGCCAGCGCCTCTGTCTCGGCGGGCAGCATCTGCGTCGCATGGATCAGGCACCAGCGCGTATCCACGGGCGCATGCGCCAGCAGCCATTCGGTCGGCCGTGCGCCGTAAGCTGCCTGCACTTCCTCCACCTCGGCCACCTGTTCGGCCAGATGCAGATGCACCGGCCCACCGAAGCCCGGCATCGCGGCCAGGGTTTCCGGGCGCACCGCGCGCAGCGAATGCGGCGCGACGCCGATCACGCCGTCCGGCAGCGTCGCGACCGCCTTCGCGGCGGCCTCATGCAGCCGGGCGAAGCGATCAGGCGCATTGCCAAAACGCAACTGCCCCGTGGTCAGCGCCCGCCCGTCACAGCCGCCGCGTTCGTAAGCGACCGGCAAGAGCGTCAGCCCGATGCCGGTCTCTGCCGCCGCCGCAACGATACGCGCCGACATTTCGGCCAGATCGGCATAGGGGGCACCGCCCGGCTGATGATGCAGGTAATGAAACTCGCTGACCCCGGCAAAACCGGCCTCCAGCATCTCCACCTGCACCAGCGCGGCGATGGCCTGCACATCCTCGGGCGTCAGATGGTCGAGGAAGCGATACATCAGGGTCCGCCAGGTCCAGAACGAATCCTGCCCTGCGCCGCGCCGCTCTGTCATCCCCGCCATGGCGCGCTGGAATGCGTGCGAATGCAGGTTCTGCCCGGCGGGCAGCAGGCAGCCGACCCGCTGCCCTTCTGGCGCGGTGCCCGGCGTGACGGACGTAATGCGCCCCTCCGCCATCTCCACGCGTACCGCTTCGGCCCAGCCATTCGGCAGCAATGCCGTCTCCGCCCAGATCACCGTCATCGCATCCTCTTGACAGATGTTATTATGTGCAGAAATAATCACATCAAGCGCAGACAAAATCAAGCGGGGAGCGCGATGATTCTGACCAATGCCACAGTAGCGACGATGACGGGGGGCTATGGCCTGATTCCCGAGGCCGCCATTGTCCTTGAAGGCGACCGCATTGCCTGGGTCGGGCCGATGGGCGACCTGCCCGCCTCGGCCGCACCTGTCACCGATCTGGGCGGACGGCTGGTGACGCCGGGCCTCATCGACTGTCACACCCATCTGGTGTTTGGCGGCAATCGCGCACGGGAATTCGAGATGCGGCTGACCGGCGCCTCTTACGAAGAAATCGCCCGCGCCGGCGGTGGCATTGTCTCGACCGTCAGTGCAACCCGCGCGGCATCAGAGGACGGCCTTCTCGCGCAGGCTCTGCCCCGGCTGGACCAGATGCTGACCGAGGGCGTGACGCGGATCGAGGTGAAATCGGGCTATGGCCTGGACATCGAGACCGAGCTTCGGATGCTGCGCGTGGCGCGGCGGCTGGCCACCCTGCGCCCGGTGCGGATCAGCACCACCTTCCTTGGTGCCCATGCCATTCCGGCCGAATACAAAGGTCGCGCCGATGATTACATCACCGAACAGGTGATCCCCGCCCTGCACCGCGCCCATGCCGAAGGATTGGTCGATGCGGTGGACGGTTTCTGCGAGGGTATCGCCTTTTCCCCCGACCAGATCGCCCGCGTCTTTGCCGAGGCACGCGCATTGAACCTGCCCGTCAAGCTTCATGCCGAACAATTGTCGAACCTGCATGGCGCGGCGCTGGCGGCGCGGCACGGGGCGCTGAGTGCCGACCATCTGGAATATCTGGATTCCGAAGGCGCGCAGGCCATGGCTGCGGCGGGTACAGTGGCGGTGATCCTGCCCGGCGCCTTCTACGCCCTGCGCGAAACGCAGCTCCCGCCCGTGGCGGCGCTGCGCGCCGCAGGGGTCGACATGGCAGTCGCGACAGATTGCAACCCCGGCACCGCGCCGATGACCTCGCTCTGCCTTGCCATGAACATGGCCTGCACCCTGTTCCGCCTGACACCGGAAGAGGCGCTGTCCGGCGCCACCCGCATCGCCGCCCGCGCACTGGGTCAGACCGAGGAAGGCCGGATCGCGCCCGGCTTCCGCGCCGATCTGGCGATCTGGCAGGCCCGGCACCCGGCAGAACTCGCCTATCGCATCGGGGCCACGCCCCTTCACGCCCGCATCTTCGGAGGCCAACTTGACGCCTGAAATCCTGATCCCCGGCCAAACCACGCTTGACCAGCTTGAACGGCTGTGGCGCACCGAAGCCCCGGCGCGTCTGGCACCCGAGGCCCGCGCAGGCGTCGAAGCCGCCGCAGCCAGAATCGCCGCCGCCGCCGCGGGCGACGTGCCGGTCTATGGGGTGAACACCGGCTTCGGCAAGCTGGCGAGCCTGAAGATTGCCGCACAAGATACTGCAACGCTTCAGAAAAACCTGATCCTCAGCCATTGCTGCGGCGTGGGCGACCCGATGCCCCGCGCCACCGCGCGGCTGATGATGGCGCTGAAGCTGTTGTCACTGGGCCGTGGTGCCTCGGGCGTGCGGTGGGAGGTCGTGGCGATGCTGGAGGCGATGCTCGACAAGGGCGTGACACCGGTGATCCCGGCGCAGGGCTCGGTCGGCGCCTCGGGTGATCTGGCACCGCTGGCACATATGGCCGCCGCCATGCTGGGAGCCGGCGAGGCCGAATTCGCAGGCCGAGTAAAACCCGCCACCGAAGCCCTTGCCGATGCTGGTCTTTCGCCGATCACACTTGGCCCGAAAGAAGGGCTGGCGCTGATCAACGGCACGCAGTTTTCCACCGCCTATGCGCTGGCCGGTCTGTTTGGCGCCTGGCGCGCGGCGACGACCGCGCTGACTGTCTCGGCCCTCTCCACCGACGCGATCATGGGATCGACCGCGCCCCTGCGGCCGGAAATCCATTCGCTGCGCGGTCACGTCGGACAGATCGAAGCCGCCGCCTTCATGCGCGCGCTGCTGGACGGGTCGGAGATCCGCGAAAGCCACCGCGAGGGCGACAGCCGGGTGCAGGACCCTTACTGCATCCGCTGCCAGCCGCAGGTGACCGGCGCCGCGATGGACATTCTGCGCCAGGCCGCCCGCACGCTGGAGATCGAGGCCAATGCCGCCACCGACAACCCGCTTGTGCTCAGCGACGGGGCCATTGTTTCGGGTGGCAACTTCCACGCAGAACCCGTTGGTTTTGCAGCAGATATGATCGCCCTTGCGCTCAGCGAGACCGGCGCCATCGCGCAGCGCCGCGTGGCGCTGATGGTAGACCCGACGCTCAGCTTCGACCTGCCGCCTTTCCTGACGCCGAACCCCGGCCTCAATTCGGGCCTGATGATCGCCGAAGTCACCACCGCGGCGCTGATGAGCGAGAACAAGCATCTGGCCCACCCTTGCGTCACCGACAGCACGCCGACCTCCGCCAATCAGGAGGATCACGTCTCCATGGCTGCGCATGGCGCGCGGCGGCTGGGGCGCATGGTCGACAACCTGAACGTCATTCTGGGGGTCGAGGCGCTGTGTGCCGCGCAGGGCGTGGAATTCCGCGCACCGCTGGCGACCTCTGCACCACTGGCGGGGGTGGTGGCGCGGCTGCGGGCGGAGGTTCCGTCGCTGAAAGACGACCGCTACATGGCGCCCGATCTGGCTACCGCCGCGCGTCTGGCCGGCAGCGGCGCACTGGTGGAGGCGGCGGGCATTGCGCCCCCGGCGCTGGCATGAAGCCGCTGGACGGCCTGCGTGTGCTCGATCTGACCCGCGTTCTGGCGGGTCCGTTCTGCACCGCGCTGCTGGCCGATCTGGGCGCTGAAATTATCAAGCTGGAGCCGCCCTCAGGCGATGACTACCGCCATATCGGCCCTTTCGTGCAGGGTGAAAGCGCGCTGTTCACGCTGGTGAACCGGGGGAAGCAATCCATCGTTCTGGATCTGAAATCCCCGGCGGATCAGGCGCTTGCCCGCGACATTGCGCTGCAGTGCGATGTGGTGGTGGAAAACTTCCGCCCCGGCGTCGCGGCCCGTCTGGGGCTGGGCGCCGAGGATCTGCGCGCGGCGAAACCGGGGCTGATCTATGCCTCGATCTCCGGCTTCGGCCAGTCCGGCCCGGCAGCACACCTTCCGGCCTATGATCTTGTGGCGCAGGCCATGTCCGGCCTGATGGCCGCAACGGGCGAGGAAGGCGGCGCGGCCCTGAAGGTGGGCGAAAGCTACGGCGATCTGATGGCCGGTCTTTACGCAAGCTGGGCCATCCTCGCCGCGCTGCACCAGCGTGACCGCACTGGCGAAGGCGCCATGATCGACGTGGCAATGTTTGACGCGCTGTTCTCCCTGCTGCCCACCAGCCATGCACTGCATTTCTACGCCGGGAAGGCGCCCGCGCGCACCGGCAACCGTCACCCGTTGTCCACCCCCTTCGGATGCTTCGCCTGCGCCGACGGGCAGGCGGTGATCGCGGTGCTGGGCGATGGTCAGTGGCAGCGGCTTTGCGCCCTGATCGGCGTGACGCCCGCACCGCATCTGGCAACGGATGAGGCCCGCACCGCGCATGAACCCGAGGTCCGCGCGATGATCGAAGCCTGGACCAGCCCGCGCCCGATGGCCGAAGTGGTCGCCGCCCTTGCTGGCGCGGGCATCCCCACAGCCGAGGTGCAAACGCTGGCGCAGGCGGCGGAAAGCCCCCATGCGCAGGCGCGCGGGCTGGTCAGCGACCTGCCGAATCCGGTGCTGGGCCACGCCAGGACCATCGGGCAACCCGTTCGCTTCAATGGCGAAAAGCCGATCTCCTCCACCTCCGCGCCGCAGCTTGGCGCCGACCGCGCCGCGATCCTGCACCGCCTTGGACTTGCCGACCATGACTGACCTTTTCCATATGCTCAGCGACGAGGAACGCGCCTTCCTCGACATGCTCGCCCGCTTCTGCGCGCAGGAACTGGCGCCGAAAGCCGCCGCGACAGATGAAAGCGGCGCCTTCGTCCATGACCAGCTCGCGGCGCTGGCCGCGACCGGCATGATGGGTGCCAACCTGCCAGAGCCTTGGGGCGCCGGGATCAGCGCGCAGGCGCTGCTCAGGGCGGTCGAACTTGTGGCGGGCGGCTGCGGGTCCACCGTCTCGGCGCTGACCGCGCATTACCTTGCTACCGATTCCATCCTGATCGGCGGCACCGGAGCTCAGCGCGATCACTGGCTGCCCATGGCCGCCGAAGGCACCACGCTGGGGGCCTTTGCGCTGACCGAACGCAACGCCGGGTCCGACCCCGCCGATATGCGCACCCGTGCCAGCCGCACCGCGACCGGCTGGCACCTCAAGGGCGCCAAATGCTTCATCTCCAACGGCGGCGTGGCCGATTTCGTCATCGTCTACGCCGTCACTGATCCGGCCAAAGCCCACAGGGGTATCAGTGCCTTCCTCGTGCCGAAAGGCACTCCCGGCCTGACGCCCGGCCGCGCCGAACGCACCATGGGTCTGCGCGGCGGCCATGTGTGGGAACTGGATCTGGATTGCCACCTGCCGCCAGAGGCATTGCTGGGTGACGAAGGCACCGGCTTCCGCACCGCGATGAAGGTGCTGGACAATGGCCGGGTCGAGGTCGCCGCCATGTGCATCGGCATCGCACAGGCAGCGCTGGACGCCGCCGTGGAGTGGAGCAAGACCCGCATCATCGGCGGCGAGCCGCTGGCCAATCGTCAGGGCATCCGCTGGCAACTGGCCGACATGGCGCTGGACCTGCGTTCTGCCCGCCTTCTGGCGCTGGAGGCCGCGCGCCAACGCGCCCTCGGCCTGCGCTTCAGCGAGGCCGCCAGCATGGCCAAACTCGCTGCCTCCGAAATGGCCGGGCGCGTCACCGATGGCGCGCTGCAACTGCATGGCGGCTATGGCTACACCGCCGATTTCCCGCTTGAACGCCACGCCCGCGATGTCCGCATCATGCGGATCTACGAAGGCTCTTCCGAAATCCAGCGCGGCATCATCGCCGCTCATCTGCTCGCCTGAGGATCTCTTCCATGAACAGCCGTCACAACACCCGCGACATCTATCCGCCCACCGGCACCACGCTGAATGCAAAGAACTGGCAGGCCGAAGCGGCGCTGCGCATGCTGATGAACAACCTCCATCCCGATGTGGCGGAAAACCCGCATGAGCTGGTGGTCTATGGCGGCATCGGCCGCGCCGCCCGGACGTGGGAGGATTTCGACCGTATCTGCGCCGCGCTGAAGGATCTGGAGGCCGATGAAACCCTGCTGGTGCAATCGGGCAAACCCGTCGCCATCGTGCGCACCCATGCCGATGCCCCCCGCGTGCTGATCGCCAATTCGAACCTTGTGCCGCATTGGGCGACATGGGAACATTTCAACGAATTGGATCGCAAGGGCCTGATGATGTACGGTCAGATGACCGCCGGGTCGTGGATCTACATCGGCACCCAAGGCATCGTGCAGGGCACCTACGAGACCTTCGCCGAGGCCGGACGCCAGCATTACGCAGGCGATCTGACCGGCAAATGGGTGCTGACCGGCGGTCTTGGCGGCATGGGCGGCGCGCAGCCGCTGGCCGCCGTGATGGCCGGCGCCTGCTGCCTCGCGGTCGAGGTGGACGAGACCCGCATCGACTTCCGCCTGCGCACCCGCTACGTTGATGCCAAGGCGAAAACGCTGGATGAGGCGCTGGCGCTGATCGCCGACTGGACGGCGAAGGGCGAAGCCAAATCGGTGGGCCTGCTGGGCAACGCCGCCGAGGTATTCCCCGAACTCCTGAAGCGCATGAAGGAGGGCGGCCCCCGTCCCGACATCGTGACCGACCAGACCTCCGCCCATGACCCGCTGCATGGTTACTGCCCGGCGGGGTGGAGCGTGGGCGACTGGCGTGCCAAACAGGAAGCCGCGCCTGTCGAAGTCGAACGCGCCGCCCGCGCTTCGATGAAACAGCATGTCGCCGCCATGGTGGGCTTCCATGAGGCCGGCGTGCCCACCCTCGATTACGGCAACAACATCCGCCAGGTGGCCAGGGACGAGGGGCTGGAAAACGCCTTCGCCTTCCCCGGCTTCGTCCCCGCCTATATCCGCCCGCTGTTCTGCAAGGGCATCGGCCCGTTCCGCTGGGCCGCGCTCTCCGGCGACCCCGAGGATATCGCGAAAACCGATGCCGCGATGAAGAAACTCTTCCCGGAAAACAAGCATCTGCACCGCTGGCTTGACATGGCGGGCGAACGCATCGCCTTCCAGGGCCTGCCCGCGCGCATCTGCTGGATCGGCCTTGGCGACCGCCACCGCGCCGGGTTGATGTTCAACGAGATGGTTGCCAGCGGAGAACTCAAGGCCCCCGTGGTCATCGGCCGCGACCACCTCGATTCGGGCTCCGTCGCCTCGCCCAACCGCGAGACCGAAGCCATGCGCGACGGCTCGGATGCCGTGTCGGACTGGCCGCTTCTGAACGCGCTGACCAATACCGCCTCGGGCGCCACCTGGGTCAGCCTGCATCACGGCGGCGGCGTCGGCATGGGCTTCTCGCAGCATTCAGGTGTGGTGATCGTGGCCGACGGCACGCCCGAGGCCGCGAAACGCCTTGAACGCGTGCTGTGGAACGATCCGGCCTCCGGCGTCATGCGCCATGCCGATGCGGGCTATGACATCGCACTCGATTGCGCGCGCGATCACGGGCTGCGCCTGCCCGGCATCCTCGGCAATTGAGCTTCCTGCTTCTTGCCGAAATACTCCACGGGGGACCGGGGGTGTGAAACCCCCGGTCCGCACCGGAAAACCCGCGCCAACGGAAGGAACCTTACATGCATTACGCTCCGGGGTCCGAACCCTGCCCGCTGCCCTATTCCCCGTTCAAGGCCTGCACCGTGCCGCGTCCGATCGGCTGGCTGTCCACCATCTCGAAAGCCGGGGTCGCCAATCTCGCGCCCTACAGCCAGTGGCAGAACCTGACCTTCGATCCGCCGATGGTGATGTTCGCCGCCAATCAGTATTCCGACGGCCGCCGCAAACATACCGTGATCAATGCCGAGGAAACCGGCTGGTTCGTCTGGAACATGTGCACCTATGACCTGCGCGAGGCAATGAACCAGAGCGCGGTGGAATGGCCCGAGGGTGACGATGAATTCCTGCGCGCGGGCGTCACCGCCGCACCCTGCATCGACGCGCCGGGGCCGCGCGTGGCCGAAAGCCCGGCGCATTTCGAATGCCGTTACCTCTCCACCCACCGCCTGCGCGGCAATTCAGGGCACGGCTGGGTCGATGTGGTGTTCGGCGAGGTCGTGCGCATCCATGTCGCCGATCATGTGCTGACACCGGATGGCAAGCTGGATTACGCGAAAATCCGGCCGCTCGCCCGCGTCGGCTATCACGATTACACCAGCTTCGCGGAGACCTTCACCATGCCCATCCCCGGCGCGACCGGCGCCGCAGCGGCGGGGCTGGAAGGCAAAGCCTGATCAGCCCGCGACCGGCTTCATCCCGGCCCGGAACCGCGCCGCATTGGCGCGGTAGCCTTCCGCAGATTTCAAGAGCCGCGCCCGCGCGGCCTCGTCCAGTTGCCGCACCACCTTGCCCGGCGCGCCCATTACCAGACTGCCATCGGGGATTTCCTTCCCCTCGGTGATCAGCGCCCCGGCGCCGATCAGGCAACCCTTGCCGATCTTCGCGCCATTCAGCACGGTGGCCCCCATCCCGATCAGGCTGCCGTCGCCGATGATGCAGCCATGCAGCATCGCCTTGTGCCCAATCGTGCAGTTGGCGCCAATGATCAGCGGGTAGCCCATATCGGTATGCAGCACGCAGTTTTCCTGCACATTCGACCCTGCGCCGACGCGGATTTCCTCGTTGTCGCCGCGCATGGTCACGCCGAACCAGACCGAGGCGCGGGCTTCCAGAACCACCTTGCCGATCAGATTGGCATCCGGCGCCACCCAGGCATCCGGGGCGATCTGCGGCGCCACGCCGTCAAGCTCATAGATCATCGCGCATCAAACTCCCTGTTAAGGCCGCGAACGAACTCCGGCAGGCCGGGCTGGCGGTCGCGGCGCATGCGTTCGGCCCTGAGGATCGTCACCAGTTCCCCGAAGGCCGTGTCGATGTCATGGTTGACGATGACATAATCATATTCCGCCCAATGGCTGATCTCGTCACGGCTTTTCGCCATGCGGCCCGCGATCACCTCATCGCTGTCCTGCGCGCGGCCGCGCAGGCGGCGGTCAAGTTCGGCAATCGAGGGCGGCAGCACGAAGATCGACACTACGTCACGGCCAAGGCTGGAGTTGCGGATCTGCTGCCCGCCCTGCCAGTCGATGTCAAAGAGCGTATCGCGCCCCTCAGCCATCGCGGTTTCCACCGGCCCCTTGGGCGAACCGTAGAAATTGCCGAACACCTCGGCATGTTCGAGCATTTCGCCCGCCGCCGCCATCGCCTCGAATTCAGCGCGCGATTTGAAGTAATATTCGCGCCCGTCCACCTCGCCCGGACGCGGCGCGCGGGTGGTGGCGGAAACCGAAAACCGCAACGTTGGATCCCAGTCCATCAGCCGCCGCGCCAGCGTCGATTTGCCCGCCCCCGAGGGCGACGAGAGGATAAGCAGCAAACCCTTGCGCATCATGGTCATTCCACGTTCTGAACCTGTTCCCGCATCTGGTCGATCACCGTCTTGAGGTCAAGCCCGATGCGGGTCAGCCCGATATCCTGCGCCTTGGAGCACAGCGTATTGGCCTCGCGCATGAATTCCTGCATCAGGAAATCGAACTTGCGCCCGACGCTGCCAGGTTCCGCCAGCAGCTTGCGCGCGGCCTCCACATGGGCGGAAAGGCGATCCAGTTCCTCGGTCACATCGGTTTTCACCACGATCAGCGCCAGCTCCTGCGCGAGTCGCGTCTCATCCGCCGCCTCGGCGGCCTCCAGCAGGCGCCCGACCTGTGCGCGCAGCGCCTCGGCCTGACGGGTGCCACGCAGGCCCGCCTGGGCTGCGGCCTCGGCGCGCAATTCCGCGATGCGGTCGATCTGGCCCGCGATCACCGTATGCAGCGCAGCCCCTTCCGCCGCACGCGAGGCGGCGAAATCGGCCAGAAGCGGCGGCAGATCGGCCAGGATGGCGGCGCGCAGCGGTGCGGTATCTTCCTCTGCCCCGCCGCTTTCCACCACGCCGCGCCAGGTCAGCACATCGGCGGGTGACGGCTGCGTCAGCGTCACGCCGGTTTCCATCGCCGCTGCCTCCACCGTCGCCAGCGCGCCCAGAACCGCACGCAGCGTCGCCTGATTGAGCCTCAGCGCCTCGGCCTCCGGCGCATCACGGGTGACGCGCAGGCTGAGGCTCACGTTGCCACGCCCCAGTGCCCGGCCCAGTTCGGCGCGCAGCGCCTGTTCCAGGCCGTCGATCCAGTCCGGCACGCGCAGCCGCAGATCCAGCCCCTTCCCGTTGACCGAGCGCAGATCCCAGATCCAGCCCGCCCCCGCGCCCTGCCCTCTGCGGGTGGCAAAGCCCGTCATGGAATGCGTCATCATCTTTCTCCGATCGGCCCTTCGCGGGCGGTGCATTTAACCATTTGTATAGATTCCCGCTCCGAAGGCCACAAATCCCTGTATGTTAATTCCCGGGTAAGCAATTTGGCCCGCAACACGCACTGGCGGAGGAAAGGCGATGGCATTGCGGTTTTTCGGGAATGGTCCGGGCGGATCGGGCGAGGACAGCCAGCCCCCCGGCGCCGGTTGCGCCGCGATGATTGCCGAAGTCCGGGGCTACTGGCAGGCTTTGCGCCGCGACGGGGCGCTGCCGCTCCGCGCCGAGATCGACCCGCGCGGCATTGCCGGGGCGCTGAGCGGCGCCTTTCTGGTGGAACGCATCGCGCCCGGCGTCGGCCGTCTGCGCATCGCGGGCAGCAGCTTTACCGAGCTTCTGGGCATGGATGCGCGTGGCATGCCGCTGTCGTCGGTGTTCGATCCGGCGGCCCGCAACCGGCTGGCGGTGGCGCTGGATCAGTGCTTCCTGCGCCCCGCTATCCTTGACGCGCCGCTGACCGCGGAAACCGGGCTGGGCCGCCCTGCCCTGACCGGAAGGATGATCCTGCTGCCGCTGGCCAGCGATGGCACCCGCGCCGAAACGGCGCTGGGATGCCTTGCGCTGTCGGGCACGGTGGGGCGGCAGCCGCGCCGCCTGATCCCCGGTGCCCTGTCCCCCGAGCCGTTGGACCCCGGCGCCCCCGACCTGCGCGCGCCCGCACTGCGGATGCTGAAGGCCGCCGGGCCGCAATTCTCGGTCAGGCCCACGCGCAGCGGCACCTCCTATCTGCAACTGGTCGATCTGGACGAGACCTCAGCGCCGCACCGGGTTTGACCAGGCCCGCCGCCCGGCCGCATCAATCACCGTGACGCGCAGCCAGGGCGAGGCGCCCAGCCGCTCAAGCGGCACTTCGGCGCGGGTCATCGACTGGCCATGCACCGCCTTCGCCCCCGTTCCCGCGCCTTGCACGATGACCGAGACAACGGCAGAGCTTTCCACGATCACCCGGTTGCCTTCGACCACCACATCACGCAGTTCCGGGCCTTGTGAACTGTAGAACTGTCCCGACTTCAGCGCCGCGAGCAGCGCCTCGGGCGTGTTCTCGGTGGCCTTCACCATGACCCAGCCGCCAAAGTGATCGGGTTCGGAAAAATGCGCATCATCGGTTGCTATCAGGCTGAGGTCACGCCCCTCGGTCAGCAACAGATCGGCGATGGCAAAGCCGTCCGGCCGGTCGCAGCCCATGGCGCAACCGTGGTTGTAGACCTCGACCGCATGGGCCGCCGTCAGGCTGCGCGCATCCGCCAGCGTCAGGCCCGACCATTGCGGATGAGCGATGGCGACGAAGGCCCCCGCCGCCACGGCGCGGGCGGCAATTTCCGGCCCCGTCTCCATCCCCGGCTGCACACGGAAGTCCGGCGCATTGCCCGGCGCGAAATCCGGCGGCAGGCCAACGGCGAGGATATGCCACAGCTCGCCGTTGGACATCGGGCCGGAATGCAGCTCCGCCCCGATCAGCGTGGTGAAGCCCTCGGCCCGGAACGGCACAGTGTCAGCAACGGGATAGCCGAAGCAGCCGACGAAGTGATCGGTCAACGCCATGAAATCATAGCCTTCCGCCCGATAGCGGCGGCAAACTTCCTCTGGTGGCAGAGCCCCGTCCGACAGGTTGGAATGGGTGTGCAGATTGCCGCGCCAGAAACGGCCGGGGGTGGAAAAGGCGGAAAGACGCATCGAAACCTCCATGTTGCCGCCGATCCTGCCACCGTTTCATGGCAGGCGCATGACCGGGGGCGACATCGGCTCAGGCCACACGCTGCCCCGCGACCCAGGTGCCGCGCAGCAACACCGTGGCGCCATGGCGGCGGAAGCGGACCAGATCGGCCCGCAACCCCGGCACCAGCCGCCCGCGATCCGTCAGGCCCACCGCCGCTGCCGGCGCCGCCGTCACCGTGGCAACCCCGCGTGGCAGATCAGACCACAGATCCCCCAGCCGCAGCGCCGCCAGCAGCAGGGCCGCAGGAACATAATCAGACGACAGAATGTCCAGACAGCCCGCAACCGCCAGCGTTTCGGCGGCCACATTGCCCGAATGCGACCCGCCCCGGATCACGTTCGGCGCCCCCATCATCACCGCGATTCCCGCCGCCTGACAGGCCCGTGCGGCCTCTGGCGTGGTCGGAAATTCGGCAAAGCGCGCACCATGTGCGGCGGACTGCGCAACATCCGTGCCGGTGGTATCATCATGGCTCGCCAGATGCGCGCCCAGCCGCCGCGCCGCCGCAACCGCCGCAGCCTCATGCGCCGCGCCCACCTCGGCCGAAAGCGCCAGACGGTCGGCGACATGGGCGTTAAACTCGGCCTCGGTGAAGCCATGCTTGCCCATCAGGTAATGCCGCAGTTGCGTCAGGTCGCGGAACTGCCGCTGGCCGGGCGTATGATCCATCAGGCTGACAATGCCCACACCATCGGCCGCGCCGAACTTGGCCAGTTCCTCCGGCAGGGTTTCCGAACAGATCTCGGCCCGCAGATGCAGCAGGTGGTCGATCTTCAGCACCCCCGCCATGCGCAGGCCCAGAATGTCATCGGCCAGCGCGCGGGCATATTCGCCATACCGCCCCTTCTTGCGCGAGGGCAAGGACCCCACCCGCAAGGCATCGAAAACCGTGGTGATCCCGCAGCCCGCAAGCTCGGCATCATGGGCCAGAATCGCCGCCTCATGCGGCCACGGCACTTTGGGGCGCGGCTCGGTGTGGCGTTCCAGATTGTCGGTATGCAGTTCAATCAGACCCGGTGCCAGAAAATCGCCGCCGCAATCCAGCGCACCGGGCGGCAGATCGGCGCCTTCGCGGATTTCGGCGATGCGCCCTTCCGCAACCACCAGTGCGCCGCGCACCAGCCGGTCGGGCAGAACCAGAACCGCATTGCCCAGAATGAAATCACCCATCGTTGCCCTCGTCCGCCGCCTGTGCCCCTGCCTACCCTGCCGCGCCCGGCAGGAAAAGACCGCCGCCCGGCCTTGCTCTGCCCGCTGCAATGCCGCAAAACGGGACCATCATGTCCGAGGCAGGAAACCGCAGCATGACGGCAGAGCTTACCGACCCGGTGCTGGTTCCCGGCCCCGAAACCGCGCGCAGTTTCCGCGATGCGCTGGGACGCTTCGCCACCGGGGTGACACTCGTCACCACCGAAGGGCCGAACGGGCCGCTGGGCTTTACCGCCAACAGCTTTGCCTCTGTCTCGCTCGACCCGGCGCTGGTGCTGTGGTCACCCGCCCGCAGCGCGAGCCGCTTTCCCGCTTTCGCCGCCGCCCGGCACTATGCCATCCATATCCTCGGGGTGGATCAGTTCGACCGGATCGCCGCGTTCGGGCGCGGTGGTCCCGGCTTCGCCGACACCCTGCCCGACCGCAATCCCGAGGGCGTGCCGCTGATCCCCGGCGCGCTGGCGCGGTTCGACTGTGAACAGCACGCTACCCATGACGGGGGGGATCACCTGATCATCGTCGGGCGCGTACTGCGCTTCAGCCTGCGCGACGGCGCGCCGCTGGTGTTCAGCCAGGGTGCCTGGGGCGGTTTCGCCCATGGTGGCTGAGTGCCGCATTTGCAAAATGGACCACATCTGCATATCTTGATGCGAGCGACTGGTCCGAGGTGAACATGAACGCATCCGCACTGACCCCTGTGGAACCCGAAGGCGGGATGGAGCCGCTTGAAGGCTGCGGCGGGCTTTCGGCCGAAGAGATGATGGTGCAGGCCACGGCAGCAGCCGGGTTCCTGAAGGCGCTGGCACATGAGGGCCGGCTGATGATCCTGTGCCACCTGCAAGCGGGCGAGAAATCGGTGACCGAGCTGGAGCACCTTCTGTCCTCGCGGCAGGCCGCCGTCAGCCAGCAGCTTGCCCGGTTGCGGCTGGAGGGGCTGGTCAGTTGCCGGCGCGAGGGGAAGGTCATGTACTACTCGATCCAAGACCCCAAGGTCGCCACTGCGATCGGCATGGTCTATGAGCTGTTCTGCCAGCCGCCGGTCGTCCCGGCAGGCTGATCCCCGCACAGACGGCGTTTGACTTTTCGCTGGCCGCACCCGACAAGGTGTTAGCGCCAACGGGGAGGGAAGCGCCATGTTCCAGCGATTTGTCGCCATGATGATGCTGTGTGCGGGGCTGCTGTTGCCCGCAAAAGCCCGCGCCGAGCAGCCATCTGCCGCCGAGGTGATGACAGGCTGGTATCGTCTGGTTCTGGAGCTTGTCCGCCACACCCCGACCTATTCCCCCCCTGTCGCCGCCCGCGCCTTCGGCTATCTGGGTGTCACGACCTGGGAAGTGCAGGTCGCCACCGCTGACAGCGGAGCCAGCCTTGCAGGGCAGCTGAACGGGCTGTCGCCGCTGCCTGATCTGCGCGCCGGACTGGACCCGGCCATCACCATGCAGGGTGCTCTTGCCCGCGCCGTGCCCTATTTCTTTGGCAATACCGGCCCGACCGGGCAGCGCGCCATGGCAGCGATGGAAAAGCGGCTGACTGACCGGCTGGGCGCGGACCGCGATGCCGCGCTTGTGGCCGAAAGCCTGGCCGCCGGGCAGCGCATCGCCGATCACATCATCGCCTGGTCCGAAGGCGACGGCGGCGCCAGGGTCGAGAACATGGGGTTCCCAGAAACCTATACGCTGACCGCCGGTCCCGCGCATTGGGTGCCGACTTCGGCCATTGTGCAGCAACAGAAACCGCTGCTGCCCGACTGGGGCCGCAACCGGCCCTTTGCCATGCCGGAAGGCAATGCCTGCCCGCTGCCCGCGCCGCCCGCCTATAGCGAGGCGCCGGGATCTGCTTTCCACGCCGAGGCGAAGGAGGTCTATGACACCTCGCGCAGCCTGACGCCCGAGCAGCTTGCCATCGCGCGCTTCTGGTCGGACGATCCGATGCTGTCGCCCACCCCGCCCGGCCACTGGCTGACCATCCTGCTGGATCAGGCGGAGGCTGTCAATCTGTCCGATGACCGGCTGGCTGAAGGGCTGGCACGGCTGGGCATCGGCATGGCCGATGCATTCATCGGCTGCTGGCACAGCAAGTTCGAATTCGATCTGGTGCGCCCCGTGACCTATATCCGCCGCGTGATCGACCCGGCATGGGAGCCGCAGCTGATCACCCCGCCTTTCCCCGAATACCCGTCAGGCCACAGCACCCTGTCCGGCGCGGCGGCGGAGGTGATGACGGCAATCTTCGGGGAGGACCACGCCTTCGACGATGGCACGCATGAGGATGATGGTCTGCCCGCCCGCCATTTCGCCGATTTCCGCGCGGCAGCGCAGGAGGCGGCGATCTCGCGCCTGTATGGCGGCATTCACTTCCGCGCTGCCATCGAACGCGGTCTGGCACAGGGCGCCTGCATCGCAACCCATGCCAATGCGCTGAGGATGCGGCAATGACCGCCCGCGCCCTGCTGGTGCTGGCTCTGGGTACCCTGCCCGCACAGGCCGAAACCCCGGCGGTGCCCCGGTTCGAAGCCTACACCGGCGGCCCGGAACACAGCTTCACAGGCGAATGGCAATATATGGTCGGCGGCGGCGTCGCGGCTTTTGACTGTTCAGGCGACGGGCGGCCCGAGTTGTTCATGGCAGGCGGCACCGCCCCCGCGAACCTCTGGCGCAATGACAGCACGCCCGGCAAGCTGGCCTTCACCCCGCTCGATAGCCCCGAAACCGCGCTGGAAGGTGTGACAGGCGCATGGCCCGTCGACATCGACAGCGACGGCATCACCGATCTGGCCGTGCTGCGCGTTGGCGAAAATCGCCTGTTGCGAGGCTTGGGCGACTGTCGGTTTGAATCGGCCAACGCGCTCTGGGGCTTCGACGGGGGCGACGCCTGGTCCACCGCCTTCGCCGCCACATGGGAGACAGGCAGCGCCTTCCCCACACTCGCCATCGGCAATTACATTGACCGTGCGGAAGAGGCTTTCCCCTGGGGAAGCTGCACCGACAACTGGCTGCAACGTGGCACCGCCACCGGCTTTGCCCCGCCGCTGGCGTTGACGCCATCCTATTGCAGCCTGTCCATGCTGTTCACCGACTGGAACCGCAGCGGACGACCCAGCCTGCGGGTGTCGAATGACCGTGAATATTACAAGGGCGGGCAGGAACAGCTCTGGCATCTCGACCCCGGCGCGGCGCCCCGGCTTTACACGCCGGACGAGGGCTGGCAGCGGCTGCGGATCTGGGGCATGGGCATCGCTGGCGCCGATCTGGATGGCGACGGCTATCCGGAGTTTTACCTCACCTCGATGGCTGACAACAAGTTGCAGGTGCTGGTGCAGCCCGGACCGGAGGCACCGCCGCGCTACCGTGACGATGCCTTCCCGCGCGGTGCCCATGCCCAGCGGCCCTATACGGGCGGGGATGTGCGGCCCTCGACAGCCTGGCACCCCGAGTTTGCCGATGTGAACAACGATGGCCTTGCCGATCTGTTCGTGGCCAAGGGCAATGTCTCGGCCATGCCGGATTTTGCGGCGGACGACCCGAACAACCTGCTGCTGCAACGCGCCGACGGCACGTTTTACGAGGCCGGGGCTGCGGCGGGTGTGGCGTCGATGAAGGTGGCGCGTGGCGGCGCCGTTACAGATCTGGATGGCGACGGCTGGCTGGATCTGGTGGTGGTAAACCGCAATGCCCCGGCAGAGATCTGGCGTAACACCGGCACCGGGGCGCCCGGCACCTGGATCGCGCTGCGCCCGGAACAGCCCGCACCGAACCGCGACGCCGTAAATGGCTGGGTGGAAGTGCGGAGCGGAGGCAAAACCCAAAGGCAGGAAATCACCGTGGGCGGCGGCCATGGCGGCGGGCAACTTGGCCCGCGCCATTTCGGCCTTGGCACCGCATCAGAGGCCGAAGTGCGGGTGATCTGGCCTGATGGCACGGCGGGCGACTGGACGACACTGGCCGCCGGTCAGGTCTGGCACCTGCCGCGCGGCGGCAGCCCCGCCCCGGCGCCGTAAGACTGCCCCGCCGGACAGGCGGGGCCGGTCATCACTGCATGCCCAGAGCCTGCTTGTAGATTTCCAGCACCGCTTCTTCCTCGGCCAGCTGGTCCTTGTCTTTCTTGCGCATGGAAATGATCGACCGCAGCGCCTTGGTGTCATAGCCCCGGCCCTTGGCCTCGGCATAGACTTCCTTGATCTGCTCGGCGATGTCCTTCTTTTCCTGCTCCAGATGCTCGATCCGTTCGACGAACTGGCGCAGTTCGTCGGCGGTCACCTCATACGAGTCTTGTTGGCTCATCTTGCTCTTCCTCTTGCGCGGGATCGCGACCCCGCCCTCCCTAGCGCCCGTGCGGGGGCGGATCAAGCGCAGCGTCAGACGATCTCGGCCATGCGGGCAAAAGGCAGCCGTGGCGCGCGCGGGTTCACCTTTTCCGGCAGGCCATAGCCAAGGTTCATCAGGAAATTCACCTCCCACGGCCGCCCTTGCAGGAAGGCATCGGCCACCTTCGCCTTATCGAAACCCGACATCGGCCCGCAATCCAGCCCCAAAGCCCGCGCCGCCATCAGGAAATAGCCCGCCTGCAATGTGCCGTTGCGCTGCGCACTTTCCCGCGCCGCATCAAGGGACTTGTTGTAATAGCCCTGCACATCGGCCTGCGGCCAAAGCTCGGGCAGATTGCGCCAGAACTCCAGATCGTAGCACAGGATCGCCGTCGCGGGCGCTGCCATGGTCTTGTCATGGTTGCCCCGGCTCATTGCCGGGGACAGCCGGGCCTTGCCTTCGGCTGTAGTGACGAAGATCACCCGCAGCGGTTGCTGGTTGAAGGCGGTCGGCCCCATCTTCGCCAGATCAAGCACCTGTTCCAGCAACTGCGCCGGAACGGGGCGGTCCTGCCAGCCGTGATGGGTCTGCGCTGCGCGGAACAGAAGGTCCAGCCCCGCTTCCGGCAGGTCGGACATGGCCGCCCGCGCCGCCTCGATCCGCTTGACCGTCGACATTTCCGTCATTCCCGCATCTCCCTTAATGCCATTGCAGACTTGCCAGCGCCCTGCCGCTTCGGTTAGGCCGGAACTCGGCCTGCGGCCAGCCTGCACAGATTCCCGTCCCCGGCAAGGGAGCGCAAGGGAACAGCGGGCGCGACAGACGAAGGGGACATCCACGATGCAACTGCTGATCCTGCTGGGAGCCGCCGTATCGCTTGCCGGAATCGGAGGGCTGATCTGGTGCATCCTGCTGGCCGTGAAGGCGCGCAGCACCTCTGCCAATGACGATGAACTGCGGGTCCGGCTTCAGCGGGTGGTGGTGCTGAACATGGGCGCGCTTGGTGTGTCGGCCATCGGGCTGATGATGGTGGTCAGCGGCATCCTGCTGACCTGAGCCTCAGCGGTTGCGGTCAGAGAAGTGACCGCCCCGCGCACCCAGCTCCGCGATCAGCGGCGCGGGTGACCACAGGTCGGGCCGCTCCTCGGCCCAGCGTTCAAGGTCATGCCGCAGCAGAATCGGCCCGCGCCGGTCAGCCCAGAACATCGGCCCGCCCTGCCAGCGCGCAAATCCGCTGCCCGCCAGCAGAGCGAAATCCACATCCGACGGCCGCGCAACCAGCCCCTCGCCCAGAAGGCGGGCGCCCTCGTTCGCCATGGCGCCCAGTACGCGCCCGGCAAGGCGTGCGGCCGCCGGAGTCGGCGGGGCATTTTCCGGCGCCTCGGGCACAAGTGATTGCAGACCGTAATCGGCAAGGGCACCGGCCAGCACCGCCGGTGTTTCGCCCTGCGCCAGCATATAGGCCACCGCCGCGCGCCCCCTGGCCATGACGCGGGCACCAATCCCGCCCGGAGCGGCGCAGCGCAGCGCCTCCATCCCCAGCCCGCGCGCCAGCGCAATGGCTCGTGCCTGCGCCATGCCCGAGGTCTGCGGCCCGGCCACCACCTCGATCAGGCGCCGCCCCGCCGGGCGGAAACCCAGAACATCGGCCAGCCGCGCCCCGCTTTCCGCCACCTCGGCCCGGACGATCAGCGCAAGGGTCGTGCCGGCGGCGGTCGCCTCCATCGCCTCGGCAAGAAACCCCGCCTCGCCCAGCAAAACAAGCTCGCATTCCGCCAGTGCCGCCGCGCCCAGCGCCGGGCTCAGCCGCGCCCATTGCGCATCGCGCACCGCAGGCTGGATCTGCCCTTCCGTCACCTGCCGCTCCTGCGCCGTGGCGATCCGCTCCAGCGCCTCGACCAGAAGCGGGCGATTGGGGTCGACCAGCACGACATCCAGCCCCGCCATCAGGGCCGGCAATGCCAGATCCGCCGTCCGCGCACCGAAAATGCCGATGCGCTGCGGCATCCGGGCCAGTGGTGTGCCCGGCGGCGGCCGTTGCGCCCCACGTTCAGCAAAGAAGGCATGGCGCAGCGCGGCGGATTCGGGGGTCGAGACCAGATCGTCAAAGGCGGCACGTTCGAATGCCTGCCCCATGTCAAAGGGCAAAAGCTGCGCCGCTTCAACACAATCCACGATCCGGGCCGGGGCGGGCAGGCGCCCCCCCTCGACCTGCGTGCGTGCCTGCGCGACCGCCCGGTGATAGGCGATGCCGTCCCGGACGCCCTCGGTCCGGTCCTGGCTGCGCAGCGGCGGCTGCCCGGCCAGCGCCTGCGCCCGCCGCAGGGCCGCAGCTTCCAGACCGTCTTCCACCACCTCGTCCAGAATGCCGAGGGCCAGCGCCTCTGCCGCAGAAACCGGTTTGCCGTCGAGCATCATCCGCAGCGCGTGTTCCGCGCCGATCAGACGTGGCAGCCGTTGCGTGCCACCCGCCCCCGGCAGAATGCCCAGCGTCACCTCGGGGAAGCCGACCCGCGCCGAGGCCAGCGCCACCCGTGAATGCGCGGCCAGCGCGAGTTCCAGCCCCCCCCCGAGCGCCGTGCCATGGATGGCGGCAATCACCGGCTTGGGACAGGCTTCGATCCGGTCACAAAGGTCCGGCAAGGCAGGCTCTGCCGGTGGCAGGCCAAATTCCGTGATATCGGCCCCGACCGGAAAACTGCGCCCCTCGGCCCGCAGGACCAGAGCACTGACATCGGGATTGGTCTCTGCATCATGCAGCGCCGCAAGGATCGCGCGGCGCAGGCCTGCACCCAGCGCATTGACCGGGGCAGCATCCAGCACCAGAACCGCCACCGAACCCTCAAGCTCCAGCCGCACCGGATGTCCGCTGTCCGTCATACCTGCCCCCTTGCGATTAGGGGCAGTAAGCCCCCAAACGGGGCGTTTGACAATCCCGCCAGCCGCGTTTTGCTGTCAAACCAAGCTGTTGGCCCTGCTTTCGGCATCAGACCGCCCGCGCGGCGGCGGCGCGGCGCGTCAAACCGGCATATTGTCGAAACCGGCCTCTATCTCTTCCTGCTCGGCCGCGCGCTCGGCTGCGGTTTTCGGTGTGATCGGCGCCAGTGGCATCATAGCCGTGGGCAAGACCCCGATCAGCGCCTGCATTTCGGCGAAAAGCCCCATCAGCCCCTGTTCACGGGCGGCCTGTTGCTGCTTGTCAGTCATTGCTTCCTCCCTCGGGTCACACCGCGCAAGCGCGGCAGAAAGGCGTGAAGGGCACCACATCCAGCCGCTCCTGCCCGATCTCGGCGCCGCATTTCACGCAGTATCCATATTCACCGGCCTCAATGCGGTGCAGCGCGGCCTCGATCATCCGCATTTCCTGCTGACCGGACAGACCGATGCCCTCCAGCACCTCATCCCCTTCCCGCTCGGTCGCCATTTCCTCCCAGTCGCGGGCATCATGGCTGTCGAGTTCAGTTTCGATGGCGGCAAGCCGCGCCTGCAATTGTGCCAGCCGACGTTCAAGCTGGGTCTTCCGGGTGGTGACAGGGATCATGGCAAGGCCTCCTCTTCGCGTAAGGGCAGTTTACGCCGCCAGCGCCCGCGCACCTTGATGCAAGTCAACAGAAATCACATTCAAATCTTGCAATGTATCAGTGCTGCATTATATCCTCCGCACAGACGCAGGAGACAGGCCGATGACCACACCGATGCAGCCGAAGGTGCATGCCTTCTTCGATGAGGCAACCAATACGATCACCTATGTCGTGCAGGAACCTGAGGGGCGGGCCTGTGCCGTGATCGACAGCGTTCTGGACTTCGACTATCCCTCCGGCCGGACTGACACCCGATCGGCAGATGCGGTGATCGCCTTCATCCGGGAACAAGGCTTTGATCTGAATTGGGTTCTGGAAACCCATGTCCATGCCGACCACCTGTCGGCCGCGCCCTATATCCAGGAAGCTCTGGGCGGCCAGATCGGTATTGGCGACCGTATCACCGTGGTGCAGGAGACCTTTGGCAAGATCTTCAACGAAGGCACGCGCTTCCAGCGTGACGGGTCGCAGTTCGACCGGCTGTTCGTCGAGGGCGATACCTTCATGATCGGCCAGCTGCGCGGCGAAGTGCTGCATACCCCTGGCCATACGCCTGCCTGTCTGACCTATGTGATCGGCGACACGGCCTTCGTCGGCGACACGCTGTTCATGCCCGATTTCGGTACGGCGCGCTGCGATTTTCCCGGCGGATCGGCCGAAACGATGTACGATTCGGTGCAGAAGCTTCTGAGCCTGCCGGATGCGACCCGCATCTTCGTCGGGCATGATTACAAGGCCCCCGGACGCGACGTCTATGCCTGGGAAAGCACGGTCGGTGCGCAGAAGGCGCTGAACATCCATGTCGGCGCCGGGAAAAGCCGCGAAGATTTCGTGCGAATGCGCACGACGCGCGATGCGACGCTGGCGATGCCGCGGCTGATCATCCCCTCGCTTCAGGTCAATATGCGGGCGGGCCAGATGCCGGAACCGGAAGACAACGGCGTCAGCTATCTGAAAGTGCCGGTCAACGGGCTGTAACCGGCCAGACCGCCAACTGATCGTTGCATGCAGGGAGTTTCGATGATTCCGACGGATTGGATATGGGGCCTGGTCGGCGGCCTTATGATCGGCAGCGCGGCCGGACTGTATCTGCTGGTGAACGGGCGCATCATGGGGGCGTCGGGCATTCTGGGTGGGCTGGTGGACGGCACCGGCCGCGACAGTATGGTTGAACGGCTGGCCTTCCTGTTCGGCGTGCTGGCCGTGCCGCCGCTGCTGGTGCCACTGTATCGGAGTGTGGACACCCATATTACCAGCAATCCGCTGGTCATCGTTGCGGCGGGCCTTCTGGTCGGCATCGGTACCCGGCTGGCGAATGGCTGCACCTCCGGGCACGGGGTCTGCGGCATCTCGCGTCTGGCGCCACGCGGGCTGGCAGCGACAGCTTTCTACCTGCTGGGCGGGGCTGTCACCGTCTATCTTTTCCGGCATATTCTGGGGGTGATCTGAATGGCGCGCATTCCCGCGATGCCCGAACCGCGCGAGGTGGTGGCCTTTCTGGCGGGCGGGCTGTTCGGCTCGGGCCTGCTGGTTTCGGGCATGATCGACACGACCAAGGTGCAGGGCTGGCTGGATTTCTTCGGGGACTGGGATCCGACGCTGGCCTTCGTCCTGGGCGGGGCGGTGCTGCCGATGTTCTTCGTCTGGCGCATCGCAGAACGACGGGGCGTCTCGGTCTTCGGCGATCTGATTCCGGCACGCACACCGCCCCGGCTGGACGGGCCACTGATCTGGGGCTCGCTGCTGTTCGGGGCGGGCTGGGGTCTGGCAGGCCTTTGCCCCGGCCCGGCGCTGGCCTCTTTTGCCCTCGGCGGCTGGGGCGGAGCACTCTTCTTTCTGGCGATGGTCTCGGGTATGGTCGTCACGCCTGCCATTCGCGCGTGGCTGTTTCGCCCCGCCGTCACCGACTGAGGACCGACCATGGATATCCGTGCCCTGACCCCGACCTATGCCGTCTCGCCGCAGATCGGCCCCGGCGACCTGCCTGCGATCAAGGCGGCGGGCTATGTGACCGTGGTGGACAACCGCCCCGATGCCGAGATCCCTTCGGACCTGCATACTGACAACATGCGCGCAGCAGCCGAGGCGCTGGGGCTGGAGTTCATCGCAAATCCGGTGATCGGCGGCGCGATCACCGAAGAGAACATTTCGGCCCAGCGTGACGCCATCGATGCGGCCAGGGGCCCGGTCTTTGCCTATTGCGCTTCGGGCAACCGTTCGTCGGTGGTCTGGGCGCTGGCTCATGCCGGGCGTCTGCCCGCAGATGAGCTGATCGGGATTCCCGCACGCTTCGGCTATACGCTGGAATGGCTGCGCCCGACGCTGGAAAACGCCTGAGCCTGCTTTGCCTCGACCGGCGTAAAGACGGTGCAGGTATCGCAGAATCGCAAGAACCCCGATCAGCATGGCTAGCCTGTCCCGGTCAGGGGCAGGACGGATGCTGCGGATTCCTGAGGGAGTGAGGCGGCAAGCGGTGCGGCTCCGCCTTCGCTGAGCGCGGTCAGGCGCACGGCCCGCATACCCCGGTTCTGCCCGAGACGGCCCTGCCCGACCACCTGGCCATTACCACCCTCCAGACGAATCTGGTCGATCTGTGCGCCGGGCAGAGGCAAAACCCCGCCGGGCGCAAGGCGCAGCACCTCGTTCAGGGGCAGGGTCACCCGGCAAAGGACAGCCTCAACCACCGCTTCGGCTTCGGCCAGACGGTCCGCCAGCGCCGCGGTGAAACCCGGCCCCTCCATCGGGTCGGGCGCGGGCAGCGGCGTCTTGCGCTGCGGGCGACGGCCATGCCCTTCGGCCGGAAGGGCAAGGATCACCCGCCCCTCGCGCCCGGCGGCAAAACGCAGATCACAGGTCAGCACCTTGAACGGCGCATCCTCCAGCATCAGGGCCAGAGGCCGCGGCTCATCCAGATAGGAGGCGTAGCGAAACCCGTCCGTCCAGACCAGATCCTCTTCCGTCAGCAGCGCCTCTTCCAGCGCGGCCAGCGCGGCATCGACCCAGTCCGCCACCATGGCGGCATCGGTCCGTGTCGGGCGGCGCGGCGCAGCCGACTGGGGCGCGACATGCCCCAGCGTCTGCACCTCGATCAGCGCGGCCAGCAGGCCGGAATCCAGCACCATCACCCCTGTGGCCTCGCGCGGGCCTTCCAGAATCGCGATCAGGGCCAGATCAGGCGGCTGCTCCAGCAGTTCCGCCAGAGAGAACCGATGCGCGGCCAGACCCGACACGGTCAGGTCGCAGCCCAGCCTTTCGCGCGCGGCCCGCGCCAGCGCCAGCGGCAGCGCACGTTCCACACCGCCATCGGGCAGCCGCGCCGCCTGCGCCCCTGCCAGTTTGCGCCTGATGACCCCCTGATCCACGGTTGTTCCTCTTGTCTTCCGCCTCTACCCTCGCAGCAGAGGCTTACCAAAGGGTTACGCCGCCTCGGCCAGTGGCGGTTTTTCCAGGCGCAGCGGCATGGAGACACGGAAGGCCGCCCCGCCCTGCCCCGGCAGATAGGTAATGGTGCCGCCCAGATTGGCCATAACCTCGCGGCAGATCGCAAGGCCAAGCCCCGCGCCGCCGGCGCGGGTCTGATCGGTCAGGCGGGCGAATTTCTCGAAGATCAGCGCCTGCTTGTCTTTCGGGATGCCCGAGCCGTTGTCGATGAAATCCACCAGCACCCGCCCGCCGCGCTGGCGCACCACGATCCGCAGTTCAGGGCGCGTGGCGTCACAGTATTTGCGGCTGTTGGAGATCAGGTTGATGAACACCTGCGCCAGCCGGTCAGGATCCGTGCGCAGGAATATCGCCTCGGCGGGCAGGTCGCGGTGAATGAGAAAGTCACGCTCGGGCCGGGTCTGGGCGGCGGCGCGCAGCGAACGGTCCAGCAGTTCCGACAGGTTGGCCAGCTTCAGGTCAAGCTGCACGGTGCCGTTTTCCAGCACACTCAGATCCAGCAGGTCATCCAGCAACCGGGTCAGGCGGATCGCTTCCTCATGGATGATGCCCGCGTATTTCTCGGACATGCCCTCGGGCATGCCGCCTTCCATCATGATTTCGGAAAACGCGCGGATCGAGGTCATGGGCGTGCGCAGTTCATGGCTGATCTGGCTGAGGAAGGCATCTTTCTGCACCGAAAGCTGGGTCAGCTTTTCATTCACCTCGCGCAACTGCCGGGCCGTGCGTTCCAGTTCGGCGCGCTGCGATTCCAGCTGACTGGAATATTCCATGATCTGCGCGGTTTCATCGGCCACCCGCATCAGATCATCCACTGTCACCCGCGCCCGCCCCGCGAGTTCGGAAATCATCGCATGGGCCGCCGCCGCGCCGACCGAACCCGCCAACTGCCGCTCCAGCGCGGCCAGAAAGGCGGGCGAAGGGTCGGGCAGATAACCGGCCTTGCCCTGCGCGCGGGCCTGTTCCTCGAAGAAAGTCAGTGCGGGTTCGTCGCCCAGAATGCGCTGCGCCATGATCAGCAGCGATTCCGGCTCGGCCAGACCATCGCCCCATCCGCGCAGTTCCGCCCGTTCGGTGTCAAAGACATAGACGAAGGCCAGACCCTGCGCCCGCTCGATGGGGGTCGGGAAGCTGAGCAGTGAGCCGATGGTGAAGGCGGCAGTGTTAAAGGACAGGCTCCAGAACAGGGCATGGATCAGCGGGTCCATGCCCTCCACCCCGAACAGCGCGCGAGGGCGCAGCCAGCCGATACCGAACGGACCATTGAGAAACACATCCAGCGGCAGGATGGCGCCGGGGCCAAAGCTGGGCAGGAACAGCGTGTAGGCCCAGACCACGAAGCCGATCAGCAGCCCCGCCGCCGCCCCGATCCGCGTGGCGCCCCGCCAGAAGATGCCGCCCAGCATGGCAGGCAGCATCTGCGCCACGCCAACGAAGGAGATCAGCCCGATGGCGGCCAGGGCAGCAGACCCGCCGGACAGCGCGAAATACAGATAGCCCAGCCCCAGCACAGCCGCGATGGACAGCCGCCGCGACATCAGCACCAGCCGCCGCACATCGCCGGAGACGGATTTCGCAGGCCGCAGCCGCAGCCAGAGCGGCATGACGATATGGTTCGACACCATGGTCGCCAGCGCGATGGAAGCGACGATCACCATGGAGGTGGCCGAGGAAAATCCGCCAAGGAAGGCCAGCATGGCAAGCCCGCCCTGCCCCTGGCTCAGCGGCACGGTCAGCACGAAAAGATCGGGATTCGCCCCCACCGGCAGCAGACCGAGGCCCACCACCGCGATCGGCACGACAAACAGGCTCATCGCCAGCAGATACAGCGGGAAGGCCCAGCTTGCGGTGCCAAGGAACCGCTCGTCACTGTTTTCGACCACCAGCACCTGAAACATGCGCGGCAGGGTAATGACGGCGGCGGCCGACAGGAAGGTCAGCCCTGCCCAGCGCGAGGGCACCAGATCCCAGTCGGCAATGGCCGAGGCATTGATGCGGGCGGCGATATCCACCGGCCCGTCCGCCACGACCCAGACGACGAAAATGCCCACCGTCACCAGCGCCACCAGCTTCACCACCGCCTCGACCGCGATGGCGGCCACGACGCCGGTATGCTGTTCATTGGCATCAAGGTTGCGGGTGCCGAACAGGATGGTGAACAGCGCAAGCCCCCCCGCCACCCACAGCGCGGTGGAGTTGGTGTCGGGGATCATCCAGGCATAGGTGCCAGGCTGCGCGAAGACACCGAAGCTGAGCGTCACCGATTGCAGTTGCAGTGCGATATAGGGCGTGGCCGCGACCACGCAGATCATGGTGACGATCACCCCGAGCGCGTTCGACTTGCCATAACGGCTGGAGATCATGTCGGCGATGGAGGTCACGCGCTCGGTCCGGCCGATGCGCACCAGCTTGCGCAGCACCCACCACCAGCCGACGAAGACCAGCGTCGGGCCAAGGTAGATCGTCAGATACTCGAGCCCCGACCGCGCCGCATAGCCGACGGCGCCATAGAAGGTCCAGGCCGTACAGTAGATGCTGAGCGACAGCGTATAGACCAGCGGAGACCGCAGCCAGCGGGCGCGGCCCCGCTCGGCCCGCCGTTCGGCCAGAAAAGCCACAAGAAACAGGAAGATCACATAGGTGAGGCAGGCCAGGACCAGCAGGTTGAAGGGCATCAGCCGCGCCCCTCGCCGCCTTCGGTGCCCGGCTCTTCCTCCTGCGCGCCAAGGCCGCGCGCCATCAGCGCCGCCACCACGATCAGCCCGAACCAGACGACAAACAGATAGGCGCCGTCCACCGCCGTATCCCGCGCCTCGGTCTCTGCCGGAGCCCAGAGGATCGGCAGCAGGAACAGGAAGGCCCCGGCCACCGGCAGCAGCCGGGCCGCATCGCGCATCCGCCGCAGGCGATAGCTGCGCCGCGCCAGAAAGACCGGGCCGCGCGGTCTCATGCCACGCCCAGCAGGGACCGGGCCGCCGCCACGAATTCGGTATTGGAGAAAGGTTTCGCCATGAACAGGCTGGCCCCCGCGCGCTCGGCCGCCTCGCGGTCGCGGCCCTGCCCCTTGGCGGTCAGCATCATCACCGGCAGTTCCGCCGTTGCCGGATCGGCGCGCAGGGACTGAAGGATTTCCAGCCCTGACCGGCCCGGCAGCATGAGATCGAGGATCACCAGATCCGGTCTGCGGGCGCGCACCTCAGCCTCGGCCACGCCACCGTCTCCCAGGGTCGTTACCTGCCAGCCCTCGCGGTTCAGCAGGAAGCGGATCGCCTCGGCGATATTCGGCTCGTCCTCGATCAGCATGGCGTGATGAGTCACGGCACCTCCCCCGGTCGCGCTGGCGCCTCCCCGCGCCTGCCCCGACTATCGGCGGAAATCCCCGCCGTGTCAAAAGCCGCGACGGGGAAGCGGCTATGACTTTGGCATCGGTCAGCCGCGCAGGCCGGTCACTTCGCTGACGATGGGCGCCTCGCGCCGGGCAGGGCAGCCGGGCTCGGGGCAGATGCGGCAGGTGGCCCCCACCCGGCGCACGGACCCGCCCGCATCGGGCACCGGGCTGAGCAGCATCGCCGCCTGCCGCACCTCGACCCCGCCAAAGCCCTCGGGCCAGCTTGCCTCGCCCCAGGCGCGGGCGGCAAAGCGGGCGCGCCGCCGCCCTGCCATCTCGATCTCGGCCAGCACGGGCATCATGGGGCGGGCCAGCGCCTCGAACAGCGGCCAGAGCGCACAGGCCGCACCAAACCGTGGCGGCACGAATCCCGGTACGGGTTTGCGGAACACCAGCGCCCCCGCCGCATCCGCGATCACCAGCCCGAGGTCCGAACCGGGCCGCAGCGCCAGCCGCCGCATCGCGACCAGAACCCCTGCCCCGGTCCGTGTGCCGATCAGAACCGGGTCTGGCCCCCATTCGGCCAGCGCGGCCTCCAGCCGGGGCAGCGGCAGCATCGCCATATCGGCCCGCATCCGCGCGACCCAGACCGTTGCCAGATCCCGCGCCGCCACAGAGGCCAGCGCCGACAGATCGACCTCGTCGCCCGGCGCCTCCAGCTCTGGCAGATACCAGCCGCGCGCGGCGAGCCAGTCGTCCAGCTCCTCCTGCGGCGACACCGCGCCCGGCATCTCGGTCCGGTCCGATCCGTCGAGATAGGCCACCAGCGCCTCGGCCCCGGTGGCCAGCCGCTCGCTGTCATGGTGCAGGTTGGCGTGGAACCGCGCGCGCCATTCCGGCTCGATATCCTCGGTTTCGGCAAGGATGGCCGCCGTGGAGCGCACGGAACTGACTGCCGACAGCACCTCGTGCAGCGACAGGCTCAGGTGCGGGTCATGGGCAATCCGGTCGTTCAGCGCCGCCACGGCCTGTTCCAGCTGACCGATACGCCGCTGCAGGCCCCCGGACAGCCGCGCCCAGCCCGGATAGCGCCCGATGAATTCCTCGATCCGCTCCAGCTCGGCGGCGGCCTCCGGCTCGGCGGCGGCGGCGGTACGCAGCACCTCGGCCAGCGCGCCCTCACTGCCCTGCTCCAGTTCTGCCGACTCGATGCCAAGCACCGTGGCAAGACGCACCAGAACATCACCCGTCACCCGGCGGCGGCCATGTTCGATCAGGTTCAGATAGGCGGCAGAAATCCCGGCGGCCCGCGCCACATCGGCCTGACGCAACCCCAGCGCCAGACGGCGCTCGCGCACACGGCTTCCGGTCAGGGCGCTCAGCGGCATGGGTCACCTCCGCCGACAATTTACACAAATCTGTAAACTTTACAAATACACAGAAATGAAAAAGGCGGAGCCGGTTCGCACCAGCCCCGCCCCTGTCGCAATGTCGCGTGCCGATCAGGCCAGCGCGATATTGGTCGCCGATTCGCGGCCGTCACGGCCTTTTTCGATGTCGAAGGTCACAGCCTGACCGTCATTCAGTTGACGGATGCCTGCGCGCTCCAGCGCCGAGATGTGCACGAACACGTCGCGCGAACCACCCTCGGGGGCGATGAAACCGAAACCTTTGGTGGCGTTGAACCATTTCACGGTGCCGTTGGCCATCGTGATATCTCCTTTTGTTTGCCGCCCGCGGAGTGCGGCGGCCCGGCTCAGTGTCGTCGTCGGATCCACTGAAGCCATAAGGAAACAGAAGGTCGAGAGAAGAAGCTTAGCCGCTTTTGAATACCACTTCGTCGGCTTCCGCACAAGCACCGGCAGCGGTCTCAAAAAAAGCGCGCGGAGATCCGCCCCCGCGCGCCTTCAGATTTATTGCAGGGCCTTGTCGGTGATCTGATGCGTCCAGGCGCCTTCGGGGGCCTTGGTGATCACCGGGTCCGAACCGCCCGACATCAGCGCCTCGACCGTGCGGGTATAATCCGCCTCGTCCAGCGCACCGTTCGAACCGGCGGTGAGCTTTGCCACCTCGCCCATCATGCGTTTCTGGTGGCTTTCGGTCTGGGCGCCGGTTTCGTCATTTTCCAGCACGATCATCGCGGCTTCGTCCGGGTTCGCCTCGGCGTATTTCCAGCCTTTCATCGAGGCGCGGACGAATTTCACCATCTTTTCGTCGAAGGCCGCGTCCTTGAGGTTATCCTCCAGCACATAAAGCCCGTCCTCCAGCGTGGCGACGCCCTCGTCCTCGTATTTGAAGGTCACCAGATCCTCGGGCTTCACGCCCGCGTCGATCACCTGCCAATATTCGTTATAGGTCATGGTCGAGATGCAGGCCGCCTGTTTCTGCAACAGCGGATCGACGTTGAAACCCTGTTTCAGCACGGTGACATCGGTGCCGTCGGTCTTCAGCCCCAGCTTGTTCATCCAGTTGAGGAACGGATATTCGTTGCCCCCGAACCAGACGCCCAGCGTCTTGCCCTTGAAATCGGCCGGGGTCGCCACGCCCGATTCCTTCAGGCAGGTCAGCATCATCCCCGAGGATTTGAACGGCTGCGCGATATTGACCAGCGGCAGCCCCTTCTCCCGCGCGGCCAGGGCCGAAGGCATCCAGTCCACCACCACATCGGCACCGCCACCCGCGATGACCTGCGTCGGTGCCACATCCGGGCCGCCGGGCAGAATGGTGACGTTCAGCCCTTCCTCGTCGTAGAACCCCTTGTCCTTGGCAACGTAATAGCCCGCGAACTGCGCCTGGGTGACCCATTTCAGTTGCAGCGTCACATCCTCGGCCTGAACCGCGCCAGCCATGAAGGCCAGCGCCGCCGCACTCGTCATCAGATATTTCATAGTCAAACCTCCATGTTGCCGGTTTTCCCGGTTTTTCACTGTCGTCTCTGCGACGGATGCCAGAAGGTCATCCGCTTCTCGATCAGCGCGACCAGCCCGTAGAAGGCCGATCCCGCCAGGGCCGCCACCGCAATTTCGGCCCAGATCATCGGCAGGCCAAGCCGCCCGATCTCTGCCGTGATGCGGAACCCCATGCCGACGATGGGGCTGCCGAAAAATTCGGCAACGATCGCCCCGATCAGCGCAAGGGTGGTGGCAATCTTCAACCCGTTGAACAGGAAGGGCAAGGCGGCAGGCAGGCGCAGCTTCATCAGCGTCTGCCAGTAGCTTGCGCTGTAGGTTGCCATCAGGTCGCGCTGCATCGGCTCGGTCGCCTTAAGCCCTGCCACCATGTTCACCAGCACGGGAAAGAACACCATGACCACCACGACCGCCGCCTTGGAATGCCAGTCAAAGCCGAACCACATGACCATGATCGGCGCGATGCCGACAATGGGAAGGGCGGCCACGAAATTCCCCACCGGCAGCAACCCGCGTTGCAGGAAGGGAGAGCGGTCAATCAGGATCGCCGTACCGATGGCAGCACCACAGCCCAGCACATAGCCGGTCAGCGCACCCTTCACGAAGGTCTGCACGAAATCGGCCCAGAGCGTTGGGAGACTGCTGATCAGCTGAGCCCAGATCGCCGAGGGCGCAGGCAGGATCACAGGGTTCACCCCGAACAGATCCACCGTCATTTCCCACAGCACCAGCAGTGTGATGCCAAAGATCAGCGGAACGACCCGCCGCACCCAGGAGCCGCGCCCCTCGGCCAGGCCGGCGTTCAGCGTCCAGGCGCCGAACCAGACCGCCAGCACCAGCCCAAGCCGCCAGTCGGCCACAAACCCCGCCGCCGCGATGGCGGCCATCATTGCCAGCCCCATCATCGCACCAGCCCCATCCGTTGCAGCACGATCCGCTCCGCCAGCCCGATGATCGCCACCAGCGAAGCCGCCAGCAGCGCCGCCGCGAACAGCGCCGCCCAGATCTGCACCGTCTGTCCGTAGTAGGACCCGCTCAGGAGCCGCGAGCCAAGCCCCGCCACCGCCCCGGTCGGCAGTTCGCCGACGATCGTGCCCACAAGCGAGGCCGCCACCCCCACCTTCAGCGAGGCGAACAGATACGGCATCGACGACGGCAGCCGCAGCTTGGCAAAGGTCTGCGCCCCGCTGGCATTATAGGTGCGCAACAGGTCCAGTTGCATCCCGTCGGGCGCGCGCAGCCCCTTCACCATGCCCACCACCACCGGGAAGAACGAAAGATAGGCCGAGATGATGGCCTTCGGCACAATCCCCTGCACCCCCATGCTGTTCAGAACGACAATGATCATGGGCGCAATGGCAAGGATCGGGATGGTCTGGCTGGCGATGGCCCATGGCATGACACTCATGTCCATCGCCCGGTTATAGACGATGCCGACCGCCAGCAGGATGCCCAGACCGGACCCCATCACAAAGCCCAGAAGCGTCGCCGACAGCGTGACCCAGCCGTGATAGACCAGACTGCGTTTCGACGTCACCTTCTGGCCGAAGAACCCGTCATACAGCCCCTTCGCCACCTGATGCGGTGCGGGCAGCACCGGACGCTCCTGATGCAGCGTCTCGGTCACCAGATCGACCAGCATGACCTCACGCCCCTCGCGCGCCGCCTGATCGTAAACCCAGGTCGCATTCATCCAGATCGCCGCCAGATACCACAAGCCGACAATCGCCAGAACAACGGTCAGAACCGGGACGAGATTACGCAACATGCCCGCCCCGCTCATTTTCTGTCGAAAAATATCCTCGGGGGGTGAATTGCGCCGCAGGCGCAAGAGGGGGGCAGACAGCCCCCCTGCCTTTCGCGCCCTCACATCTCATCGCCATGCCCCGCCCTGAGCCCCTCGCGCACGCGATGTGCGATCTCGATGAACGCGCGGCCGTCACGGATGTCCAGCGGTCGCTCCCTCGGCAAGGGGCTTTCGATCACATCGGTAATCCGCCCCGGACGCGGACTCATCACCACGATCTTAGTGGAAAGATAAACCGCCTCGGGGATGGAATGGGTGACGAAACCGATGGTCTTGCCAGTTCGTGCCCAGAGCTTCAGCAATTCCTCGTTCAGCCGGTCGCGGACGATCTCGTCCAGCGCGCCGAAGGGTTCGTCCATCAGCAGGATGTCAGCATCGAAAGCCAGCGCGCGCGCAATGCTCGCGCGCTGCTGCATGCCGCCAGAAAGCTGCCAGGGAAACTTGCCACCAAACCCTTCCAGGTCAACCAGTTGCAGCACGTCCTTCACGCGCCGGTTCTGTTCATCCCGCGCAAATCCCATGATCTCCAGCGGCAGGCGGATATTGCCTGCGATGGTGCGCCAGGGGTAAAGCCCCGCTGCCTGAAACACATAGCCATAGGCGCGTTTGCGCCGCGCCTCGTCCGGCGTCATGCCGTTCACCGTCAGGCTGCCGCCGGTGGGATGCTCCAGCGCCGCGATGCAGCGCAGGAAGGTGGTCTTGCCGCAGCCCGAAGGGCCGATGAAGCTGACGAAATCGCCCTTGTCGATGGTCAGGTTGACATCCTTCAAGGCCTGCACCGGCCCGTCGGCGGTCTGGAACACCAGATCCAGCCCCCTCGCCTCGATCACCGGCCCCGCCTTCTCTGCGCTGTCCTTCATCCATCCCCGCATCCGGCCACTCCGTGCCGGTTCATATTCCGTTTACCGATTCCCCGCATGCTCGGACATTCAGGGAGGATACCATGATCACAACGCTCGCCTTCGCACCGACGGAGGAGGATCTGGAGGAGTATTTCTTCGCCCCTCCGGTCCTGACCTTCGCCCCGCCGCCACCGCCGGACCCAGTACCGCCTCAGACCCCCGTCGCAGGCACGCCTGAACGCTGAACCGGCCGCGGCGCGGTCAGCTCTTTCCACGCGCTCAGCGCCCGGTTCACCGCCGGGCGCGGCGCGCGACCGACAAACTGGCCATGGCCTTCCTCGGTCCGCATCTCGCCGTCATGCACCACGACCTTGCCGCGCGACAGGGTGAACCGCGGCAGGCCTTTCACTGCCTGCCCCTCGAACACGTTGTAATCAATGCTCGACTGCTGGCTGCCCGCCGAGATCACCTTTTCCTTCGCCGGGTCCCAGACCACCAAATCGGCATCGGCTCCAACCAGAACCGCCCCCTTCTTCGGGTAAAGGTTCAGGATCTTGGCGATGTTGGTCGAGGTCACCGCAACGAACTCGTTCGGCGTCAGCCGCCCCGTGTTCACCCCATGGGTCCAGAGCATCGGCAGCCGGTCCTCCAGCCCGCCGGTGCCATTGGGGATCTTCGAGAAATCGCCCACCCCGAACCGTTTCTGCTCGGTCGTGAAAGCACAGTGATCCGTCGCCACGCAGGACAGGCTGCCCGCCTGCAACCCGGCCCAGAGGCTCGCCTGATGCGCCTTGTTGCGGAAGGGCGGCGACATGACGCGCCGCGCGGCATGATCCCAGTCAGGGTTGAAATATTCGCTCTCATCCAGCGTCAGATGCTGGATCAGCGGCTCGCCCCAGACCCGCTTGCCGGCCTGCCGCGCCCGGCGGATCGCCTCATGCGCCTCTTCACAGGAGGTATGGACCACATAAAGCGGCACCCCCGCCATATCGGCGATCATGATGGCGCGGTTCGTGGCCTCACCCTCCACCTGCGGCGGGCGGGAATAGGCATGCGCCTCGGGGCCGGAATTGCCCTCGGCCAGCAGCTTCGCCGTCAGTTCCGCCACCACATCGCCGTTTTCGGCATGAACCATGGCAAGCCCGCCCAGATCGCCCACCCGGCGGAATGACGCGAACAACTCGTCATCATTCACCATCAGCGCGCCCTTGTAGGCCATGAAATGCTTGAAGGAGGTGATGCCCGCCTTCACGCTGTCCTCCATCCCCTCCCAGACCTTCTCACCCCACCAGGTGATCGCCATGTGATAGGAGTAATCGCAATTCGCCCGGCCCGATTTATTGTGCCACATCTGTGCGGCATCCATCAGCCCCTGCCCCTGCCCCGGAAGCACAAAATCCACCACCATCGTGGTGCCGCCCGCCAGCGCCGCCCGCGTACCGCTTTCGAAATCATCGGCGGAATAGGTGCCCATGAAGGGCATTTCCAGATGGGTATGCGGGTCGATCCCGCCCGGCATGATGTAGCAGCCTGCGGCATCCAGCACCGTGTCGCCCTTCAGCCCGGTACCGATTTCGGTGATCACGCCCCCCTCGATGCGGACATCCGCCTCATAGGACAGATCCGCCGTGACAACCGTCCCGCCCTTGATCACCGTCGATGCCATGCCGCTCTCTCCCGATCCGCTTTTGCTTCTTGTCCAAATACTCCGGGGGTCCGGGGGCAGCGCCCCCGGCCTTCCCGTCATTCGACGACTTCGGCCACCTGCAACACCGCATGCAGCAGCACATCGGTGCCTGCCGCCGCCCATTCCGGGCTGATTTCCTCGGCCTCGTTATGGCTCAACCCGTCCACACAGGGGCACATGACCATGGTGGTCGGCGCCACGCGGTTGATCCAGCAGGCATCATGTCCGGCGCCGGAAACGATATCCATGTGGCTGTAGCCCAGCTTTTCCGCACTCGCCCGCACGATGCCCACCAGTTCGGGGTCAAAGGTCACCGGGTCGAAATGGCCGACCGGCTCGATGCTGCATCCAAGGCCCAGTTCGGCCGCAACCGCATGCGCCGCGCGCTCCACCTCGGCGCGTATGGCGTCGAGCTTGGCCTGTTCCGGGCTGCGGATGTCCACGGTGAACACCACCTTGCCGGGGATCACGTTGCGCGAATTCGGATGCACGAAAACCTGCCCGACCGCGCCCACGGCATTGGGCTGGTGGCTCATGGCGATCTGATGCACGCGCTCGGTAATCCGCGCCATGCCGAGGCCGGCATTCACCCGCATCGCCATGGGGGTCGAGCCGGTATGCGCATCCTTGCCCGTCAGGGTGATTTCAAGCCACCACAGGCCTTGCCCGTGGGTGACGACGCCGATGCTTTTTCCTTCCGCCTCAAGGATCGGCCCCTGTTCGATATGCAGTTCGAACATCGCCTTCATCTTGCGGGCGCCGACAACCTCGTCCCCGACCCAGCCGATGCGGGCGAGTTCCTCGCCAAAGCGTTTGCCCTCGGGGTCGGTGCGATTATAGGCGTAATCCTGCGTATGGATGCCAGCGAACACGCCAGAGGCCAGCATGGCCGGTGCGAAACGCGCGCCCTCCTCGTTGGTCCAGTTGGTCACGACGATCGGGTGCTTCGTCTTCAGCCCCATGTCATTGATCGTGCGCACCACCTCCAGCGCGCCCAGAACGCCCAGCACACCATCATATCGGCCGCCCGTCGGCTGGGTATCGAGATGGCTGCCCATATAGACGGGCAGCGCGTCGGGGTCGGTGCCAGGCCGCGTCGCGAACATGTTGCCCATGGTATCGACACCCATGGTCATACCCGCCGCCTCGCACCAGCGTTTGAACAGGTGGCGGCCCTCGCCATCGGCATCGGTCAGTGTCTGCCGGTTGCAGCCGCCCGCCACGCCGGGGCCGATCAGGGCCATCTCGTTCAGGCTGTCCCACAGCCGCGCCGAATTGATGCGAAGGTTCTCTCCGGGTGCTGGCATCAGCTTGCTCTCCCTGTCTGCCGCCCGTCTGCTGCGGGCTTGCGGCGAATCTCTTCCTGACCGTATGGTCAGATTGCAGGCTATAGAAGCTGACTATCCGGTCAACGAAAATCTCCGTTCCCCGCAAGCCCCCTGCGATCCGAGGCCCGATGAACGAAACGCCCCGCCCGATGCGCCGCAACGAGATCCGCGCGATGAATGAAACGCTCATTCTTCAGGCAGCGGAAAAAGTCTTTGCCGAGGCGGGGTTTGGTGGTGCGACCATGCAGCTGATCGCCGATCTGGCGGGGCTGCCGAAAGCCAATCTGCACTATTATTTCGCAACGAAGGAAGAGCTGTACCGCCGCGTGGTGCAGAATATCTTTGAAATCTGGCTGCATGCCGCCGACAGCATGGATGGCGCCGAAACCCCGGCGGAAGGCATCGGCGCCTATATCGACGCCAAGATGGATATTTCCCGCCGCCACCCGGAAGGCTCGAAGGTCTGGGCATCAGAGGTGATGCATGGCGCGCCGGTGATCCAGGATTATCTGGAAACCACGTTGCGCGACTGGACGGCGGGGCGGGCCGCGCTGATCCAGCGCTGGATCGACGAGGGCAGGATGGCCCCCGTCGATCCGCAGCACCTGCTTTACATGCTCTGGGCCACGACCCAGCACTATGCCGATTTCAGCCACCAGATCGAAACGCTGAACGGCGGCAAACCACTGTCCGAAACTCAGTGGAATGCCGCCAAGACCAATGTGAAACAGATCATCCTGCGCGGGATCGGGGTGCTGTGAGGCGTCAGATCACCTCGAAATCGGCGGCCCCCAGCGTCTGAACCGAGATCAGCCGCGCAAAGACCACCGCTTCGCCCTCACCGCTGCCGTCCGCATCGTAAAGCAGCCGCCCCGTCGTGGTGTCGAACAGGATACGATCATCGGCATCCCGCGCCACGCCCCCGGCATTCGCGGCGAAAGCCGTGACCGGCAGCGCCCCGTCTGCCGTGGCGACGAGGCCGCCGAAAGCCGATGCCGAAAGCTGGATGCGGTCCTTGCCCCGGCTGAAATCGACAATCAGGTCGGTGCCGCCCAGTTCCGGTGTCAGGTCGAAGACGAAACGATCCTGCCCCGCCCCGCCGCTGAGTGTATCGTTCCCCGCGCCGCCCGCCAGCGTATCCGCGCCGCGCCGGCCTTCCAGCAGGTTGTGGCCCTCGTTCCCGAGCAGGCTGTTGGCAAAACGGTTGCCGATCCCGACCGCATCGGCGCTGCCTGTCAGTTCCAGTCGCTCCACCCCGCCCCTGGCCTGCGGGCCGGAGAGGCGGAAATCCAGATGCGTCCGCACCGTATCGACCCCGCCGGACAGGCCACCCGCGAATACCCGGTCCCCGGCATCATCGACGACAAAGATGTCATCCCCAGCCCCGCCGAACATCCGGTCCGCCCCGGCGCCACCGTCGATCACATCATCGCCTGTGCCGCCGCGCAGCAGATCGTCGCCCAGACCACCGGAAAGCGTATCGGCCTCGCCAGATCCGATCAGCAGGTCAATGCCCTCCCCCCCGGTCAGACTGCCCGAGGTGGCAAGCCAGCCTGCGGAAAATGCGAAGCGCCAGCCAGAGGCATCAATATTGTCCAGCCCGAACAGCACCGAGAAGCCGGCGATTTCCCCGGCAGCAACCTGAAGCGGCGCCGTGACGAAAATCCACCCGTCATCATCGCCGCCCGCCGAATCGTAAAATTCCAGCCCGCCGATTTCCAGCACCAGAAAACCGCCGTCATACTGGTAGTAGCCGGTTTCCTCGATCAGCCAGCCATCGGTCTGGTAGGTGGCGGAAATCGTGAACACATCGCCTTCAAATGTCGCCGAAACCAGGGGCGACACGTCCCGAATCTCTTGCAGGATACGCATGTCAGAGTCCGATTTTGCACAATGATGAAGCAGAAAGCCCAATCACTGTGCGCCCGGCCCGACAACCTGTCAATCAGCGTGTACGGGTGGCTTGCGGCACAACCTCAGCCTGCCAGAGCGTCCGCCACCAGCCCTTGCAGCAGATCATTCACCGGGGCCATCGTCGGCTCGTCCCGGTGCATGAAGCCGACTGTCACCGCCTCGCCCGGCCGCTGGTAGACGGTGATGGCGTAGGGGCAATACCGGATGTTGGTCGGGTCCGCCTCCATCACCTTGCGCGACACCTCGGCCGAGCAGAACAGGAAGATCTCGGCCCCGTCGAACAGCACCACATCCGAGCCGACATCGGCGCGCGTGCGTTCCAGCATGTCGCCGGTATGGGTGTGGCTGTCGATCACCAGCCCGCGCCCGACAATGGCGCTTTCGACCGCGAAGGTCACATCCTCGAATGCCTCCTCGCTGGTCGCCGTGACAAATTCATCGGCAACCGCAGGGGTCGTGGCGCAGATCAGCGCGGCAACGCTCAGAACGCGGGTCATCAGGGTCATGCGGGGCTCCGTCTGGACAGGGCCAGTCTGCGGCAGACAGCGCCGGGGCGCAAGTCAGGCGTCTTTCAGCTCAACCTCGACGAAGCTCATCGGCGCCGGACCGCCATTGATGACATTGTGTTCGGTTCCCTTCGGACGGGAATAGGCGCTGCCCGAGGGAATGAAGCTTTCGCGCCGCTCGCCATCCGGCAGTTCCAGCACCAGCGCGCAATCGGTCAGCGTGGTGATGACATATTCATGGCCGTGAACATGCCAGCCGGTTTCGGCACCCGGTTCGAAATCATATCGCCAGACCCGAACGCGGTCGTTTTCCATCAGCAGCGTGGCCATGGCCTGAAGCCGCATCGCACCTTCCGTCATCCCGCTTCCCCCAAAAGCAGGGACGCGGGGGGCACCCCCGCGTCCGGGCCGCCTTACGGCAGCGTTTTCAGCACTTCGGCCAGCTTGCCGATCAGTTCGTCGATTTCCGCCTTCGAGATGATCAGCGGCGGCGACATGGCAATGATGTCGCCGGTGGTGCGGATCAGGATGCCCTTTTCATAAGCATTCAGGAAGGCCGTGAAGGCGCGTTTGGTGGGTTCACCCGCCATCGGCTCCAACTCCACCGCGCCGATCAGGCCCATGTTGCGGATGTCGATGACATGCGGCAGGCCCTTGAGGCTGTGGAGCGCATCCTCCCAGTAGGGAGCAAGGTCGTTCGCGCGTTCGAACAGCCCCTCCTCCTTGTAGGTGTCCAGCGTGGCGATGCCAGCGGCGCTGGCGATCGGGTTGCCGGAATAGGTGTAGCCGTGGAACAGCTCGATCATATGTTCCGGGCCCTGCATGAAGGCATCATGCACCTCGGCCGTGGTCAGCACCGCGCCCATCGGGATCACGCCGTTGGTCAGGCCCTTGGCGGTGGTCATCATGTCGGGCAGCACGTCGAAATGCTGCGCCGCGAAGGCCGATCCAAGCCGCCCGAAGCCGGTGATCACCTCGTCGAAGATCAGCAGGATGCCGTGTTTCTTCGTGATCGCCCGCAGCTTTTCCAGATAGCCCTTCGGCGGCATCAGAACGCCGGTCGAACCCGCCATCGGCTCCACGATCACCGCCGCGATGGTTTCGGCGCCATGCAGCGCAACAATACGTTCCAGATCATCGGCGAGGTTGGCGCCATGCTCCGGCTGGCCACGGGTAAAGGCGTTCTGACCCGGCAGATGGGTATGCGGCAGGTGATCAACACCGCCCAGCAGGGTGCCGAACATCTTGCGGTTGTTGACGATACCGCCGACCGAGATGCCGCCGAAGTTCACGCCATGATAGCCACGCTCGCGCCCGATCAGACGGGTGCGCGCGCCCTCGCCCCGTGCCCGGTGATAGGCAATGGCAATCTTCAGCGCGGTTTCCACCGACTCGGATCCCGAGTTGGTATAGAACACATGCTCGATCCCCTTGGGGGCGATATCGACCAGACGGTTGGCCAGTTCAAAGGCCACCGGATGTCCCATCTGGAAGGCAGGCGCGTAATCCAGCTCGGCCGCCTGCTTCTGGATCGCCTCGGTGATTTTCGGGCGGCAGTGACCGGCGTTGCAGCACCACAGGCCTGCGGTGCCATCCAGCACCTGCCGACCGTCCGAGGTGGTGTAATGCATGTCCTTCGACGCCACGAACATGCGCGGCGTCTTCTTGAACTGCCGGTTCGCCGTGAAGGGCATCCAGAAGGCATTCAGGTCGTTCGGCGTCGGCTTACGGTCAAGCGCCATGATCATCTCCGCATTTATCCGTCACGAGACTTCGCGCGACGGCTTGAGTTTCCTTGACCCCGAGGTCAAAATTCAACGCGACAGCACCCGGAAGACCGGGCGCGGCTGTCGGCATATTGACGGGTTTGCCACCGCCGCTCAATCGGGTTTGGCCGTTCCCGCGGCACATTTCCGACACTTTGATCAAATGTTTCACCCGGGAGGTCCGATGACCCGTGCCAAGCCGAAGACCCGCATCCAGCAAAAGAACTCCGAGGCCATCCTGGAGGCCGCGCTGGAGGTGTTTTCGCAGGCCGGGTTTCGTGGCGCGACGCTGGACCAGATCGCGGATCGCGCCGGGCTGTCGAAGCCCAACCTGCTGTATTATTTCCCCTCGAAAGAGGCGATTCATGCCGAGCTGATCGCCGGGCTTCTGAAGGTCTGGCTCGATCCGTTGCGGGCGCTGGACGCGGGCGGCGATCCGGTGGCCGAGATTCTGGGCTATGTCCGCCGCAAGCTGGAACTGAGCCGCGATTTCCCCCGCGAAAGCCGGCTGTTCGCCAATGAGGTGCTGCAAGGCGCGCCGCGTATCGACGCGGCGCTTCAGGGCGAGCTGAAACCTCTGGTCGATGACAAGGCGGCGGTAATCGCGGCCTGGGTGGCCGAGGGGCGCCTGGCGCCGGTGGACCCTTACCATCTGATCTTCTCGATCTGGGCCACAACCCAGCATTACGCCGATTTCGACGTGCAGGTCCGCGCCGTGCTGGGCCCCGGCCATGATCCTTTTGCCGAGGCCGGGGCGTTTCTGGAGACGCTCTACCGGCGGATGCTGGCGGTCTGACGGATCGTTCAAATGCCACGCATTCGCCCCGCCCCGAGGCGGCGGCTGCGTGGTACGATACGACGGGGGCGTTCTGACCGAAAGGGAAGAGACGATGACATTCGTGTCCACCATTGGCGCGCAGCTTGCGCGCGCCCTGCCCCAGCCTGACCCCGGCATACCCTCTGCACGCGGCAGCCAGCCCTCCGAGCCGCCCGCCAGCCTGCGGGTCGCCCCCACGGAACTGGCCGCCGCGGTGCAACCCGCCGCCGCCAGCGTGACCGTGGTGCTGCAATGCGCGGGCAGGCCCGACCCTGACACGTTCGACAACGTGCCGCAGCCCGGAGACGAAAGCATTCTGGTCGATGACTGGGAAAGGCCGGGCCCGCCGCAGGATACGGCCGACCCCGAGGCGGGGCCAACCCCGGCTGCCCCGATGCCGTCGGAAGATGCGCAGCCTGCCATGATCGCATGGCAACACAGTCTGCGCATCCTGCGCGGCGGCTGAGCCGCGATCATTCTGCCGCGCGCACCGAAGGGTTGTTGGGGTGTTGCGTCCAGTTGGCGTAATCCCCCACTGTCGCCCCGGTGCGCGGGTCCACCTGACCTTTCGGCAGTTGCACCATGGTGATGCAATTCTCCACCGGGCAGACATTGACACACAGGTTGCAGGCCACGCATTCCTCGTCCTTCACCGTGAAGGTGCGGTCCGCGCCCATTTCGATGGCCTGATGGCTGGTATCCTCGCAGGCGATATAGCAGCGGCCGCATTTGATGCAGTCGTCCTGGCTGATATGCGCCTTGGTGACATAGTTCAGGTTCAGGAACTGCCAGTCGGTGACATTCGGCACCGCGCGGCCCACCAGTTCCGTCGTATCGGTGAACCCCTTGCGGTCCATGTAATCCGACAGGCCCGAGATCATCTCCTGCACCACCTTGAAGCCATAGGTCATGGCGGCGGTGCAGACCTGCACATTGCCCGCGCCCAGAGCCATGAACTCTGCCGCATCGCGCCAGGTCGTGACGCCACCGATGCCGCTGATGGGGATACCGGCGGTTTCGCGCGAGCGCGCGATTTCCGCCACCATGTTCAGCGCGATGGGCTTCACCGCCGGGCCGCAATAGCCGCCATGGGTGCCCTTGCCGTCAATTGTCGGCTCCGGTGCGAAATCGTCGAGGTCGACCGATGTGATCGAATTGATCGTGTTGATCAGGCTCACCGCATCCGCCCCGCCGCGCTTCGCCGCCTCGGCCGGTTTGCGGATGTCGGTGATGTTTGGGGTCAGCTTCACGATGCAGGGCATGCGGGAATATTGCTTCACCCAGCGCGTGACCATCTCGATATATTCCGGCACCTGCCCCACGGCGCTGCCCATCCCACGTTCAGCCATGCCATGCGGGCAGCCGAAGTTCAGCTCCACCCCGTCCGCCTCGGTATCCTCGATGCGTTTGAGGATATCCTTCCAGGATTCCTCGTCACAGGGCACCATCAGGCTGATGATCAGGGCGCGGTCGCGCCACTTGCGCTTGACCTCCTTGATCTCTTGCAGATTCACCTCCAGCGGGCGGTCGGTGATCAGCTCGATATTGTTCAGCCCCAGCAGGCGGCGGTCGGCGCCCCAGATCGCGCCATAGCGCGGGCCGTTGACATTGACGACCGGCGGCCCTTCGGAGCCCAGCGTCTTCCAGACCACACCGCCCCAGCCCGCCTCATAGGCGCGTTCGACGTTGACCTTCTTGTCGGTGGGCGGGGCCGAGGCCAGCCAGAACGGGTTGGGGGATTTGATGCCGATGAAATTCGATGCGAGATTGGCCATATGCTTGTCTCCTGATGCGGGCGTTCAGCCCGCCGCCCCCGTCAGTGCGGCATGGATTTCCTCGGCGGCGTCGCGGCCCTCGGCCACGGCGGTGACCGTCAGATCTTCGCCCCCCAGCGCACAGTCGCCCCCGCACCAGAGCTTGTCACCGGCGCGTTTCGGCAGCTTGCCCGCCGCCACGGTGAGGCCCTCCGGCACACCCGCAAGGGTCTGGCCGATGGCCTTGAACACCTGATCGGCCTTGAGCGTGAAGCCCTCCCCCAGCAGTTTCAGCCCCTCGGGGCTGTCCTGGGTATAGGCAAACTCCACCGCCTCGGCCCGCGCGCCGCCCGTCACCTTCACCGGCGCGGCACCGTAGATGATGCGGACGCCGGTCTGCGTGGCATGTTCCTGCTCGTAACCCGAAGCGCTCATCTTCTCCTTGCCGCGGCGATAGACGATGGTCACATTCTCGGCGCCCAGCAGCTTCGATTGCACGGCGGCATCCACAGCCGTCATGCCACCGCCGATCACCACCACGTCGCGCCCGACAGCGACGCCGGAACGGTCCGCCGCCTGCCGCAGCCCGGCGATGAAATCGACCGCATTCTCCACCCCCGGCAGATCCTCGCCCGCCGCGCGCAGGGCATTCACCCCCGCAAGCCCGATCCCCAGGAATACCGCGTCATAATCGGCCAGCAGATCAGCCAGCGCGATATCTTTGCCCAGCGTCACCCCGGTTTTCAGGGTGATACCACCGATCTTCAGCAGCCAGTCCACCTCGCGCGCCGCGAAATCATAGGTCGATTTGTAGGTGGCGATGCCATATTCGTTGAGGCCCCCGGCCTTGGGACGGCGTTCAAACACCGTCACCTCATGGCCCTTCATCGCCAGACGATGCGCGCAGGCCAGACCCGCAGGCCCGGCGCCCACCACGGCCACACGCTTGCCAGTCGCCGCTGCGCGGGTGAAGGGATGCAGGCCCTTCGCCATCAGCGTATCGGTCGCAAAGCGCTGCAACCGGCCGATCTCCACCGGCTTGCCCTCGGCCACCTCGCGCACGCAGACCTCTTCACAGAGCGTCTCGGTCGGACAGACGCGGGCGCACATGCCCCCCATGATGTTCTGACTGAGGATCGTCTTCGCCGCCGCATCCGGCGTGCCGGTGGCGATCTGGCGGATGAACAGCGGAATGTCGATCGAGGTCGGGCACGCCGTCATGCAGGGCGCGTCATGGCAGAAATAGCAGCGGTCGGCGGCCACCTGCGCCTCATGCCGGTCAAGCGGCGGCGTATGGTCGGCGAAATTCGCCTCATAGCTGGCGGCGGGCAGACGCGCGGGCACGATGCCGGGCGTAAGCTGGCTGTTGGACAAGGCGCAAACCTCCCGTTGTTTTATTGATTGACCTCACTCTGCCACAGGCAAAAATTTTATCAATCGGTAAATTTTAGCGCGGCGTCGATTTTTCCCGGCTGCCCGCAAGGCAGGCGCGATCCGGGGGGGGGGCTGCGGGGAAAATGGGCGCCAGCTTCCCCTTGCCCCCGCCCGAAGCGACGCCCCCGCCGCTCACGGCGCCTGCCCAGGTTACGCGAAGGCTTTTCACCCCTGCCCGCCTCGCGTATAACCGCGTCAGCCACGGCAGGGCTGCTTGCGCTATCACGCGCCGCTCATCGCCCGCCGACAGAACAAACGAGGATGGCATGAGCAAACATTCCCCCGACGCCGACGTTGCCTTCATCCAGGCCCTGGCAGAGCTTCTGAACAAGAACGAACTGACCGAGCTTTCGGTGAAACGCGAATATGGCGAGGATGACAGCCTTGACGTGCGCGTGGTGAAACAGGCGAATATCGTGACCACCACGGTCGCCGCCGCACCGATGGCCATGGCCGCCCCGGCAGCCGCACCCGCTGCTGCTGCTGCAGCCCCGGCCGCCGCGCCGGAAGATCCGGCCCAGCATCCGGGTGCCGTGACCTCGCCCATGGTCGGCACCGCCTATCTGGCCGCCGAGCCGGGCGCCGCGCCCTTCGTGACAGTGGGCGCCACCGTGACCGAAGGCCAGACCGTGCTTATCATCGAGGCGATGAAAACCATGAACCACATCCCCGCGCCGAAAGCCGGCACGGTGAAGCGCATTCTGGTCGCCGATGGCACTCCCGTCGAATTCGGCGCGCCGCTGATGATCGTCGAGTGAGGTCCGCCCGGTGACCCAGATGTTCGAGAAAATCCTGATCGCCAACCGGGGCGAGATCGCGCTGCGCGTCATCCGCGCCTGCCGCGAAATGGGCATCAAATCGGTCGCGGTGCATTCCACCGCCGATTCCGATGCGATGCACGTCCGCATGGCCGATGAGAGCGTCTGCATCGGCCCGGCGCCCTCGGGGCAGAGCTACCTGAACAAGGCGGCCATCATCTCGGCCTGCGAGATCACCGGCGCGCAGGCGGTGCATCCGGGCTATGGCTTCCTGTCGGAAAACGCGGGTTTCGCGCAGGCGCTGGAAGATCACGGGCTCACCTTCATCGGGCCGACCGCGGATCATATCCGCATCATGGGTGACAAGATCACCGCGAAAGAGACCGCGAAGGCGCTGGGGATTCCGGTGGTTCCGGGCTCTGACGGCGGCGTGCCCGATCTGGAAACCGCGCTGAAAGTGGCCGAAGAGATCGTCTATCCGGTCATCATCAAGGCCACCGCAGGTGGCGGCGGGCGTGGCATGAAGGTCGCCCGCAGCGCCGAGGAGCTGGAGATCGCCTTCCGCACCGCCCGCAGCGAGGCGAAGGCCGCTTTCGGCAATGACGAGGTCTATATCGAGAAATACCTCCAGAAGCCGCGGCATATCGAAATCCAGGTCTTCGGCGACGGCAAGGGCAATGCCGTGCATCTGGGCGAACGCGACTGTTCCTTGCAGCGCCGCCACCAGAAGGTGTTCGAGGAGGCCCCCGGCCCCTGCATCACCGCCAAACTGCGCGCCGAAATCGGCGAGGTTTGCGCTGCCGCCATGCGCAAGCTGAAATACATCGGCGCGGGCACGATCGAATTCCTTTATGAGGACGGCGAGTTCTATTTCATCGAAATGAACACCCGGCTTCAGGTCGAACATCCGGTGACCGAAGGCATCTTCGGCGTGGACCTCGTGCGCGAACAGATCCGCGTTGCAGCGGGTCTGCCGATGTCCTTCACGCAAAGCGATCTGGAGATCAACGGCCACTGCATCGAGGTGCGGATCAACGCCGAACGCCTGCCGAATTTCGCGCCCTGCCCCGGCAAGGTGAAGGTGTTCCACGCACCGGGCGGTCTGGGTGTGCGGATGGATTCGGCGCTGTATGGCGGCTATTCCATTCCGCCCTACTACGACAGCCTGATCGGCAAGCTGATCGTTCACGGCCGCGACCGGCCCGAAGCGCTGGCCCGGCTGAAACGCGCGCTGAGCGAGCTGATCATCGACGGGGTGGAAACCTCGGTCCCGCTGTTCCACATGCTGCTGGCCGAGCCTGACATCCAGAACGGCGAATACAACATTCACTGGCTGGAAAAATGGCTGGCGGAGCAATTCGCCTGAGGCACTGTCGCGGCCTTTTGTTGACGGGGTATCCGGGGGTTTCTCACTCCCGGACCCCTTTGCGATGTTTCTGCCAGGATACAAGCCAGCCGCCCGGAGCGGGATCATACGCATGATTACGCCCGAGCTTTTGTTGCGTGCCTATGCGGCCGGGGTGTTTCCGATGGCCGAAAGCGCGGAAAGCGATGCGATCCACTGGGTCGATCCGCGCAAGCGGGGCATCCTGCCGCTGGACGGGTTTCACGTCTCGCGCAGTCTGGCAAAGGACATCCGGCGCGGCGGGTTCGAGATCTGCGCCGACTGCGATTTCGCGGGCGTCGTGGCGGGCTGCGCCGACCGGGAAACCACCTGGATCAACGCCGACATCTTCGCGCTGTATCTTGATCTGCACCGCATGGGCCATGCCCACAGCCTTGAGATGTGGGAGAATGGCGCGCTGGTCGGCGGCACCTATGGCGTGGTGCTGGGGGCCGCCTTTTTTGCCGAAAGCATGTTCTCGCGCCGCCGCTCTGCCTCGAAGATCGTGCTGGCGCATCTGGTGGCGCGGCTGCGGGACGGCGGCTTCACGTTATGCGACACCCAGTTCCTGACACCGCATCTGGCAAGCCTTGGCGGCATCGAGATCAGCCGCGCGGAATATCACGCGCGGCTGGCCGAAGCGCTGGAGCGCGAGGGCCGGTTCTAGCCCTCTTGCGGTGCCTCTTGCAACTCGTCGTCGGGCTGATCGTCCGGCGTCGGCTCCGGCCCGAGGTCCAGCGGCTGCTGGCCCGGGATGACGCAGCGCAGCACCCAGACATCATAGCGCGGATGTTCCAGCGCCGACAGCGCCGGGCTGGAGGCCAGCATCCAGCCGGAAAACACAGGCGTCTCGCGCCCCTTTTCCATGATGGTCAGATGGGCATAGGCGTCGGAGGCGGGGTTCGCCGAAGGATAGCGGCATTCATCGAGCTGGATGGTCAGCCGCCCGGAAACCGCGGCCTGCCCCCGGCTGAGTTCAATATCCGCCGTTTCGCCGGTCATCTTGTCGAGCCAGCGCAGAATGCCGCCGGGCGCCGAAGTCACCTCTTCCGCCGCGACGGGCGTCGCCGCCAGTGCGAGGGCAAGAAGCCACTTCATTCGGTCGCCCCGGCATCACCCGACATGGCGTCACTGGCGCTTTTTCCGACGAACTTCATCAGCAGGCCGACGAGACTGACCGAGCCTTGCGTATCCTCGATCTCATCTCCCGCCGCCAGATTGTCGGGCAGGCCACCGGGGCGCAGTTCGATGAAATTGCCGCCCAGCAGCCCTTCGGAGGACACCAGCGCGGCGGAATCCGTCGGCAGGTCAACCCCGTTGCGGATGCTGAACACCGCATCGGCATAGAAAGTCTGCGGATTCAGGTCGAGCTTCGAGACAGTGCCAACCTTCACGCCCGCCAGCCGCACATCGGTGCCGACAGAGATGCCTTCGGCCGACTGGAACGAGGCGCGCAGGTCATAGCTGCCACCCGTGCGGGCAAAGCCCGTGCCCTGCGCGGCATAGATCAGGAACCCGAGAGCGACGGCCAGAACGGCGCCGCCCGCGATGACTTCGGTGGTGCTTTCGGCCATGATATCGCGCCCCTTATTCGGGTTGCCACGCCTCATAATCGCGCCGTTCGACCGGCGCGGCGCGGCGGATGGAACCTGCGGGCGCATAGGCGGCCAGCGTGCCGGTCAGGTTTTCCTGATGCGGCTTTTCCCAGGTCTTGTGGGCCAGCGGCGCCCTGGTCGGCGGCTGATCCCAGGTGAAATGCAGCCAGCCATGCCAGTCGGGCGACACGCGGCTGGCCTCGGCCTCACCGTTGAAGATCACCCAGCGGCGCTTGCCGTCACGGGTTTCGTAATAGATGTTGCCCTGATCGTCCTCGCCCACCTTCACGCCCTTGCGCGCGGTGAAAATCTGGGTGCCGAGCGTCTGGCTGTTCCACCAGGTGACGAGACGCTTGAGGAATTCCATGGGCCGATCTCCGAAGGTGTTTGCCTTCATATGGACCAAGGGCCTTCCGGCGTCCAGTGCCAAGTTCCGCAAAAGAAAAAGGCGGGCGAATGCCCGCCTTTCACAGCCGTTTGCGGGGCGGTCAACCCGCCGCCGCCGGCTCTTTCTTCTTGGCGTCGGTATGGACCAGCAGGGGTTTCGCCCCGGCGTTCACCGCCTCGTCCTTCACCACCACCTCGGAGACATCGCCCATGCCCGGAAGTTCGAACATCGTGTCCAGCAGGATGTCTTCCATGATGGACCGCAGGCCGCGCGCGCCGGTCTTGCGCTTGATCGCGCGCTTGGCGATGGCGGTCAGCGCCTCATCGGTGAAGGTCAGCTTCACGCCCTCGATGTCGAACAGCCGCTGGTATTGCTTGACCAGCGCGTTCTTCGGCTCGGTCAGGATGGTGACCAGCGCCGCCTCGTCCAGATCGGTCAGCGTGGCGATGACCGGCAGACGGCCGACGAATTCCGGGATCAGACCGAATTTCAGCAGATCCTCGGGCTCCAGCTCCTTGAACAGTTCGCCCACACTGCGTTCATCCGGGCCCTGCACCGCAGCGCCGAAGCCCATGGCCGTGCCTTTGTTGCGCTGCGCGATGATACGTTCCAGCCCGGCGAAAGCACCGCCACAGATGAACAGGATGTTCGTCGTATCCACTTGCAGGAATTCCTGCTGCGGATGCTTGCGCCCGCCCTGCGGCGGCACCGAGGCAACCGTGCCCTCCATGATCTTCAGAAGCGCCTGCTGCACGCCCTCGCCGCTCACGTCGCGGGTGATCGAGGGGTTATCGGACTTGCGGGTGATCTTGTCGACCTCGTCGATATAGACGATGCCGCGCTGCGCGCGTTCGACGTTGTATTCCGAAGCCTGAAGCAGCTTGAGGATGATGTTCTCCACATCCTCGCCGACATAGCCCGCCTCGGTCAGCGTGGTCGCATCAGCCATCGTGAAGGGCACATCCAGAATCCGCGCCAGCGTCTGCGCCAGCAGCGTCTTGCCGCAGCCGGTGGGGCCGATCAGCAGGATGTTCGACTTCGCAAGTTCAATATCCTGCTTCGAGGAATGGTTGAGCCGCTTGTAATGGTTGTGCACCGCGACCGAAAGCACGCGCTTGGCATGCTCCTGGCCGATGACATAATCGTCCAGCACCTTGCAGATCTCGCGCGGGGTGGGAACACCATCGGAGCTTTTCAGCCCCGAGGATTTGGTTTCCTCGCGGATGATATCCATGCACAGCTCGACGCATTCGTCGCAGATGAACACGGTCGGGCCTGCGATCAGCTTACGCACCTCGTGCTGGCTCTTGCCGCAGAACGAGCAGTAGAGGGTGTTCTTGCTGTCGCTGCCGGAATTCGTCGCCATTGTCGTCCTCTGCCGTGCGCGCCTTGCGGCGCAATCTGGAAAGCTTAGGCCAAGCCTTTCGCCTTCACAATCCGAAAACGCCCCCGACGGTCGAGCCGCCGGGGGCCGCAGATCACTTGTCTTCCGGTTCGGCCTTGCCGCGATTTTCCAGAATCGCGTCGATCAGGCCCCACGCCTTCGCATCCTCGGCGGACATAAAATTGTCGCGCTCCAGCGCGGCTTCGACGGTTTCGTAATCGTTGCCGGTGTGGCGGACGTAGATTTCGTTCAGCCGGCGTTTCAGCTTCTCGGTCTCGCGGGCGTGAATCATGATGTCCGTCGCCTGCCCCTGATAGCCGCCCGAGGGCTGGTGCACCATCACGCGGCTGTTGGGCAGCGAGAAACGCATCCCCGGATGACCGGCGGTCAGCAGGAGCGAACCCATCGAGGCCGCCTGGCCGACCACGAGGGTCGAGACCTTGGGCTTGATGTATTGCATCGTGTCGTAGATCGACAGGCCCGAGGTCACGACGCCACCGGGGCTGTTGATATACATGCTGATTTCCTTCGACGGGTTTTCCGCCTCAAGGAACAGCAACTGGGCGCAGATCAGGCTCGACATGCCGTCATGCACCGGGCCGGACAGGAAAATGATGCGCTCTTTCAGCAGGCGCGAATAGATGTCGTAGGCACGTTCGCCCCGGCTGGTCTGTTCGACGACCATGGGGACAAGGGTATTCATGTAGGTGTCGATCGGGTCTCTCATCTTCGCCTGCCTGTTGTCTATGTTCCGAGCAATATCGTCGTCCAGTTACCCGAGTCTTAGTGTCGCGCGCCGGGGGCTGCAAGGGCGCAAGGGTAAACAGGATGTGGTGCGCGGGTGGATGGACCGCGCCTTCCCGGCAGGCTAACCAAGGCAGCGAATGCGCTGACGGAGCCGATATGACACAGACCCCTCTCCGCCCCGCCCTGGCCGTGCTGGCCGCTGCCCTGCTCGCGGGCTGCGTGGTGATTCCGGTCCCCGCCTCCCGCGGGAAGACAACTGTCGTGGCAGGCCCCGCCCCGGCCAGCGCCAGTTGTCCCCGACCACAGGGCGCGACTGCCGCCGAGGCGCGGATTCTGACGCAGGTCAATGACCTGCGCGCGGCGCGCGGTCTGGGCCGTCTGACGCCTTCCTCCCGGCTGCGGCAGGTGGCGCAGGCCCATGCCTGTGACAATGCCGCGCGTGGAAGCTATTCGCATACCGGATCGGATGGCGCGACGCTTCAGACCCGGCTGCACCGCTATGGCTATGCACCGCGGCGCGCATCGGAAAATACCGGCTACGGCTTTGATGAGGCGCCCGACCGGCTGGTGGCCTTCTGGATGAACTCGCCCGGCCATCGCGCCAATCTGCTGGACCCGCGCGTGACCGAGGCCGCTTTGGGGCTGGCGCAGGGCACACGTTCGGCCTGGGTGCTGGAGCTTGCCCTGCCACGCTGAGCCTCAGCGCGCCAGCGCGAGTTCGGCCTTCAGCCCGCCCAGATCCTCGCTTTCTCCCAGACGCAGCGCGCCGCCATGGCTGCGCGCGACATCGGCGGCAATCGACAGGCCAAGACCCACGCCGCCGCCGCGATTGGGGTCGCGCGCGCCGTCCAGCCGGGCGAAGGGCTGCACCGCCTCGTCACGCCGCTCCATCGGAATGCCCGGCCCGTCATCCTCGACCACGATGCGCGCGCTGCGCTCGCCAACAAGCAGGCTCAGCCGCGCACGGGTGCCAAAGCGGGCGGCATTGCTCAACAGGTTCTCGATAGCCCGCGTCACCGCCTGCGGCCGCAGCCGAAGCGTCAGCGAGCCGTCGCATCCCCGCAGTTCCACCCGCTGCCCGCCGCGTTCAGCATTGTCGGCCACACGCCGCAGCAGGGCCGGCAGGTCAACCGCCTCGGTCTCTTCGGTGGCATCGCCCCGCGCGAAGGCCAGAAACTCATCCACCAGCCGCTGCATCTCGGCCACATCGCCCAGCAGCGCATCGGTCTCGTCATCTTCGGGCAGCATCGACAGGCCCAGCTTCAGCCGCGTAAGCGGCGTGCGCAGGTCGTGGCTGACCCCCGACAGCATCCGCGTCCGGCTTTCGATCGAGCGTTCGATCCGCGCCCGCATATCCAGAAACGCCGCCCCCGCCGCCCGCACCTCGGTCGCCCCGCGCGGACGATAGGGGATGTGCTGGCCCTTGCCGAACGCCTCAGCCGCCTGCGCCAGCCGCTTGATCGGTGCGATCTGGTTGCGCAGGAACAGATAGGAAATCAGTGTCATCACAGCCGAGGTGACGATCATCAGCACCAGAAGCTGATGCGGATTGGTGGCCGAGGTGCGGCGCCGGTCGATCACCACCCGCACCGGCCCGTCAGGCGTGGCGAAATCTGCGATCACGCGGCCGCTTTCGCGCGTCAGATCGGCGCCCAGAAACCCCGGCACCTCATCACGCAGGGTTTCGGCCACCACGCGCCCGGAAAGATCCAGCGCATCGTAGCGCAGCCCCTCCAGCGGCGGTGCCGCCGGACCCAGACCAAACCCCAGTTCCGACGCCACCATTTCGGCCCCGGCCCGGTCACCTGCGGCCATCCGGTCCAGCACCAGACGCAGCTCCACGGCGATCCCGCCGGTCATCTGCAAAGTCACCCGTTCGAAATGCCGCTGGATGAAGGCTATGGACACGACAAGCTGGATCGTGACGATGGGCACGATCAGGATCAGCAGCGTGCGGCCGTAAAGGCCACGGGGCAGGATGGATTTCAGGCGAAAGCTCATGCCGCCCAGCCTAGCCGCAGCCCGCGCCCCGCGAAAGAGGAGAGCGACAATGCAGCCATGGACACCCGGCGAGGTAATCCGCCCCGAGGCCGGGGTCAGGATGGTGCTGGCCCCCAACCCCTCGCCCATGACGCATTGGGGAACCAATACCTACATTATCGGTGAGGGCGCGGTGGCGGTGATCGACGCCGGCCCCGCCCTGCCCGAACATCTGACGGCGATTCTGGCCGCCCTCGCCCCCGGCGAGCGGGTCAGCCATATCCTCGTGACCCATCCGCACCTTGACCATTCGCCGCTGGCGCGGCCGCTGGCCGAGGCGACAGGCGCCCCGGTGCTGGGATTCGGCCCGGCTGGCACCGGCCTGTCGCCCCGCATGGCGGGAATCACCGGATTGGGCGGCGGCGAGGGCATCGACACCGGCTTTACTCCCGACGTGCAACTGTCGGATGGTGACTTCATCCCGGGTGCAGGCTGGCAGCTGGAGGTTCTGCATACGCCCGGCCATATGGCCGGCCATCTGGCCTTCGCGCTGGACGCGCTTCTGTTCACGGGCGATCACGTCATGGGCTGGGCGCCCTCGCTGGTCTCGCCCCCCGAAGGCGATATGACCGATTACATGGCCTCGCTCGACCGTCTTGCCGCGCGACCCTGGCGGCGGTTTCTGTCGGCGCATGGCCTGCCCGTCGAGACCCCCGCCGCGCGCCTTTCCGAACTGACCACCCATCGCCGCGCCCGCGAAACCGCCATTCTGGAGGCCCTGACCCAGGGTCCCGCGGGTCTCGATGCGCTGACGGCACGGGTCTACAGCGACGTATCCCCCGCCCTCCAGCCCGCAGCCCGCCGCAACCTTCTGGCGCATCTCATTGATCTGTCTCACAGAAAGCAGATCACAGCCGACCGGCCCACGCTGCATTCCGCGACCTTCACCCGCTCCTGACCAGCGCCTGACCCATCCGAGAACGCCACACATCGGCCCTGGAAAACTTTCTGCTCCAACCCCGTCATTTTTCTGCAATACCCCTCTTGCGACCCCCGAAACCCGAAGCTATACACCGCCTCGTGTTCCGGCGTAGCTCAGCGGTAGAGCAGTTGACTGTTAATCAATTGGTCGTAGGTTCGATCCCTACCGCCGGAGCCAAAAATCCATAGGATTTCAGCTACATACAAAGCCCCCGCAAGGAGGCTTTTGTGGCTCTGAAGGCTGCGGAAGTTAGGCTTAAGGGCCTGCGGTGCCAGGCCAGCAGGATTGATGCCGTCGGGCGCGGTCACATCATCTGCGCCGTCCGATGCGGCTGTACGCGCCTCCAGCCTCCGGCCCCTCGCGCAAGATGCTCCGGAGTCCTCCCTGCGCCCATCGGCCCGGGGGTTGCCGGGGCCGTCCGGCGAGCTATGCGTCAGAACAGGCTGCCCTGATCCGGCCCCTCCTCGCGGGAACGGGGCTTGCGGGGGGGGCGCAGGGGGCCTTCGGCGGATGGCGCCACGGAGGTGCCGGGGCCGGTCGTGACGCGGCCGTCGCGGAACTCGATCTCCAGCGCGGCGGCCTCGCGGGCAAGTTCGGCACTGGTGATGACGGCGCCTCCGGCCCGTACGACGGCATAGCCCCGCGCCAGTGTCGCCTGATAGCCCAGCGTCTTCCGCATCCGCTCCAGCCCGTCCAGCCGTTCTGTGGCGCGGGCCAACCGTTGTGCAGGTGCGGTTTCCAGCCGGCTTGCCAGAACGCCCAGACGATCCCGGTCGCGGGCAATCTGGGTTTTGGCTCCGGACAGCAGACGCGCCAGCGCGGGCGCGAGCCGTGAGGCCCATTTATCGAGGCCCGCATGGCTGCGCTCCTGCCGCCGCTCCATTGCCGTATCCGCGCGGCCAGTCAGCACCTGCAGCCGCTCGGCCCGGCCCGCGATCAGGGCGCGCAGCGCCTCGGGACGCAGGCGCCCGGCACGCGCTTCGTAGGCGCCACGCTTGCGGGTGACCATCAGCCCCAACGCGCCGCCCAGCCGTTGCACCGCCGCGTCGAATCGCTGGCCCGGCCCGCCCAGCAGCATGTCGAGCCGGGGCAGCGCCCGGCCCAGATCGGACAGCCGCACCCGCCGCCGCTCGGCCGCCTGCGCCATCGCCCGGCTGAGACGCGCCCCGAAGCCATCCACTGCCGCCAGCAGGTCAAGCCGCACCGGCACCGCCATCTCGGCGGCGGCGGTGGGCGTTGGCGCCCGGCGGTCCGACGCAAAGTCGATCAGCGTCGTATCGGTTTCATGCCCCACAGCGGAAATCAGCGGAATGCGGCTGGCCGCCGCCGCCCGCACCACGATTTCTTCATTGAAGCCCCACAGATCCTCCAGCGAGCCGCCACCCCGCGCCACGATCAGCAGATCAGGGCGCGGCACCGGGCCACCGGGTTCGATGGCGTTGAAGCCGCGAATGGCCGCCGCCACCTCGGCTGCGCATTTCTCGCCCTGCACCGCCACCGGCCAGATCAGCACATGGCGGGGAAAGCGGTCGCGCAGCCGGTGCAGGATGTCACGGATCACCGCACCCGAGGGCGAGGTGACCACCCCGATCACGCCGGGCAGATAGGGGATCGGCTTTTTGCGCGCGGGGTCGAACACCCCCTCGGCCTGCAAGGCGGCGCGGCGCTTTTCCAGCATGGCCATCAGGGCGCCGGCCCCTGCGGGGGCCACATCCTCGACGATCAGCTGATATTTCGACTGGCCCGGAAAGGTGGTCATCCGGCCGGTGGCCACGACCTCCATCCCCTCTTCGGGGCGCACCTGCATCCGTGCCACCTGCCCCTTCCACGAGACGGCGGCAATGACCGAACGGTCATCCTTCAGGTCGAAATACATATGCCCCGAGGACGGGCGCGAGACTCGCCCGATCTCGCCCCGCACGCGGACAAGGCCGAATTCGCCTTCAATCATGCGTTTCACCGCGCCGGAAAGCTCTGACACGGTATATTCAGGCTGGTTGCCCTGCTGGGGCTGGGGGTCTTCGAACAGGTCCATGCCCCCGTTTTGCCCCAAGCCCGCGCGGCCCGCAACCGCCCCGGCCCCGCCCGCCCGTCGCAAAGCGCGCCAGACCGTCGCAAAGCCCGCTTGACGCAAGCGCCCTTTCGCCACAGAACGAGGCGGCAAGGTGTCCATCAGGTGCCAAGCACCGGACTCAATCGGGAACGGGGAAGGGCGAACCCAGTCAGGCGCCCGAAGCCCCGGCCGCCCCCGCGACTGTGAGCGGAGAGCGCCCCCATCCGCCACTGGTGCCCCAAAAGCACCGGGAAGGCCGGGACGCGCCACGACCCGCAAGCCAGGAGACCGGCCTTGCATGAACCGAAACCACGGCCGTCGGGTGTGACGGCCAGAGGAGACAGATCATGCATATCGAACCGGGCCTCGTTTCCGGGGCCAAGCTGATGCTTGGTGCCGCCACCGCCGCCACCGCCGGGCTTTACACGCTGAAAACCGCATTTGCCGCGATCCGCGAACAGGGTGCAGTGTCACTGCTGGCGCGCAGCGTGCTGGCCACCGCAGCCACCTTCACCTTCTTCGAGGTGCTTCCCCATGTGCCCGTCGGCGTGTCCGAAGTGCACCTCATCCTTGGCTCGACCCTGTTCCTGCTGTTCGGTGCCGCTCCGGCGGCCATCGGGCTGGCGCTTGGCCTGCTGATCCAGGGGATGTTCTTCGCCCCCTTCGACCTGCCGCAATACGGGATGAACGTCACCACCCTGCTGGTGCCACTGTTCGGCCTTCAGGCACTGGCGCGGCGCGTCATCGCCCCCGGCACCGCCTATGTCGATCTGCGCTACGGGCAGGCGCTGGCGCTGTCGACCGCCTATCAGGCGGGCATCGTCGCCTGGGTCGCCTTCTGGGCTTTCTACGGCATGGGCTTCAGCGCCGAGGCCATGGCGCAGGTCTCGACCTTCGGGGCCGCCTACATGCTGGTCGTCGCGGTGGAACCGCTGGTGGATCTGGCTGTTCTGGCAGCCGCCAAGGCCATCAAGGGCCTTGCGGGTTCCGGCCTTGTGACCCAACGCCTGCACGCCGCCGCCTGATCTTTCTGCCGCCGCCCAAAGCCGGGCGGCGGCCTCTTTGACCGAGCGACCATGACCCTTCACCTCAGCCTCGTCGGAATTGGCAGCGGCAATCCCGACCACCTGACGCGCCAAGCCATCCGCGCGCTGAACCGCGCTGATCTGATCCTCTTGCCGCGCAAGGGCAGCGCGAAGGCCGATCTGGCCGACCTCCGGCGCGAGATCCTCGCCGAGGTGCTGGAAAACCCCGCGACCCGCATTGCCGAATTCGACTATCCGACGCGAGACGCCGCAACTGCCGATTACCGCCAAAGGGTCGAAGACTGGCATGATGCCATCGCCGCCCGCTGGGTGGACAGTATCGCGGCCCACCCCGGCGCGACGCGCGTCGCGCTGCTGGTCTGGGGTGACCCCTCGCTTTACGACAGCACCCTGCGCATCGCCACCCGGCTGAACCCGCGCCCGGACATCGAGGTCATCCCCGGCATTACCTCAATCCAGGCGCTGACCGCCGCCCAGGCCATCCCGCTGAACGAGATCGACGGTCCCGTCACCATCACCACCGGGCGCCAATTGCGCGAAACCGGCTTTCCGGCCGGCGTCGATACCTGTGTGGTGATGCTGGACGGCGAATGTTCCTTCCAGAGCCTGCCGCCGGAAGGCATACAGATCTGGTGGGCGGGCTATGCGGGTATGCACATCCAGATCACCGACAGCGGCCCGCTGGCTGACGCTGGCCCACGCATCATTGCCGCCCGCGCCGAAGCCCGCGCCACCCATGGCTGGATCATGGATATTTACCTGCTGCGCCGCCGGGGCAAGGCGCAAATTTCTTCCTGAAGAAATTTGCAAATCTTTTCCTCAAAAGATTTGCGCGCGGCCCCCGGAGGGGCCGCGAAGCCGTTCAGAACACCGAATGCGCGGCGGTGTCCAGCGCGTGCCACAGGGCGGCGGCCGAAGAGCGCGCCCCGATCACGCTGACCTGCGCGGCGCCCCGCTTCACCACATAGACGCCCATATGCTCCAGAATGGTGCGGGTCGCGGCACCTTCCTGCGCGGTGGCCAGATCGACGTTGCACAGCCGCTCGAACAGCGCGGGCAGCCCTTCGCCGGTGACGTCGATCCGCACCCAGGCGTCGGTCTGTTCGGTTATCGAGGCCGCATCACCGAACACCGGCAGCAGCGCCGCGCGGCTGTCTTCATGCGTGGCAAAGGGTGCCTCGACCATCCAGCTGTCGGGCGACAGCCAGAAAGCCGCGAAAGGCGCGCGGGCCTCGAACCGGCCCGGACCGGGCAGCGGGATGCCGGCCCCAGCAGCAGACGCCGCCACTTCCGCCGTGCGCCCCAGGCGGGCCGAGACGGAGGCCAGCGCCACATCAACAACCTCGGTCAGCGTGACCGGGCCGATGCTGGCCCGCGCCGGGCTGGTGCCCCCCAGCGGGCAGAGGGGTTTCAGACGATGCTCAGCCACGGAGACGCTCTCCTTCCGGGTCAAAGAAATGCGGGCTCACGATTTCGACCTCGACCTCGGCCCCCGCCAGCAGGTTGGCCGAGCGCAGGCGCTGGCCGCGCCGCTCGTCGCCCTTCTTCAGGTAGCCAAGCGCGATGGAACAGCCCAAGTGCGGCGAATGGACCACCGAGGTGAGCCAGCCCAGATCATTGGCAATCACCGGCGCCGCGCCTTTCTCAAGGAAATGGCTGCCAGCGGTCAGCTTCTGTGCCGGATCGACGGGCTTCACACCAACCAGACGATAGCCGTTCGGGTCATTCATGCCCTCGCGCTGGCTCAGCACCATGCCGATGCTGTCTTTCTTCTTCGACACCATCTTGCCCAGACCCATGTTCAGCGCGGTGGACTGGCCGTTCAGCTCGTTCCCTGCGACGTGGCCCTTTTCGACCCGCATGACACCGAGCGCCTCGGTGCCATAGACAACGGCGTCGTATTCGCGGCCCTGTTCCACCAGCTCACGGATCAGCGCATCGCCATAACGGGTCGGCACCGCGATTTCATAGGCCAGTTCCCCGGAGAAGCTGATGCGGAAGATCCGCGCCCGCAGCCCGCCACAGACAGTGATCTCGCGGCAGCCCATATAGGGCAGTTCCGCATCCGAGATGTCCTGATCCACCAGCTTTTGCAGCAGCTTCCGCGCATTCGGCCCGGCGACCGAGAACTGCGCCCAGGCCTCGGTGGTGGAAATCAGCTGCACATCCATGTCGGGATAGAGGCACTGCCGGGCATATTCGAGATTGCGGAACACCAGAACCGCATTGGCGGTGGTGGTGGTCATCACATATTCATTCCACCCCAGCCGCGCCGTGGTGCCGTCGTCATAGACGATGCCATCCTCGCGCAGCATCAGCCCATAGCGACATTTGCCGACGGCCAGCGTGCTGAAGGTATTGGCATAGACCTTGTCGAGAAAGGCCCCGGCATCGGTGCCCTGAATGTCGATCTTGCCGAGCGTGGTCACGTCGCAGATGCCGACCGATTTGCGCGTCGCCAGAACCTCGCGGTCCACGCTTTCGCGCCATTGGGTTTCGCCTGCGCGCGGCAGCCATTGCGTGCGCAGCCATTGGCCGACCTCGACAAAGACCGCGCCCTGTTCGCTGGCCCATTTGTGGCTGGGGGTCAGACGCTTGGGCTTGAACTCCTGCCCGCGAGAGCGGCCCGCCAGCGTGCCCATGGCAACCGGCGTATAGGGTGGGCGATAGACCGTGGTCCCGGTCTGCGGGATCGACTTGCCGGTGAGGCTCGCCATCACCGCAAGGCCCAGCACATTGCCGGTCTTACCCTGATCGGTCGCCATGCCCAGCGTGGTATAGCGCTTCAGATGCTCGACCGAGGTGTAGTTTTCCTGATGCGCGAGCTTCACATCTTTCAGCGTCACATCGTTCTGCTGGTCGATCCAGGCCCGGCCCTTGCCACCGCCGACATACCATTTCGGCGTGATGGCATAGGGGCCGTCCTCGGCCGTCGGCAAATCACGGGCGGGGGCGCTGCGGCCCAGATCGGCCAGCGCGCCTTCGGCCGCCGCTGCGCCGGTTTCCAGCGCCGCGCGGGTCGAGAAGCGGCCTGCGGCGGCGCCTGCCGCCTCCAGCCCCGGAATATCGCCCTGCCCCGGCACGAAGGCCGCGATGGTGTCATTCCAGACCGGGCGACCGCGATGGTGCGAAGCGATGTTGACGTTGGGGTTCCAGCCCCCCGAAACCGCCAGCGCCTCGCAGGCGAAGGTTTCGGTCCGCCCGCCGCTGCGGATAGTGACCGAGGAAAGCCCCAGACGACCGGCAGTATCGATCACCTCTTCGCCCTTGCGGGCGTCGATCACGCGGACCTCCATCCCCTTGGCCTTGAGGTCAGAGGCCGTGCGCAGCCCGTCATCATTGTTGGTGAAGACAGCGAGCCGGCGCCCGACGGCGACACCCCAGCGGTTCGCATAAGCGCGCAGCGATCCGGCCAGCAGGATGCCGGGGCGGTCGTTGTTCTCAAACGCGATGGGGCGTTCGGTGGCGCCGCCCGCAAGAATGGCGCGATGCGAATAGATCCGCCACAGGATCTGGCGCGGCTTGCCCGGCAGCGGCACGGGCAGGTGATCCGACACGCGTTCCACCGCCGCATAGATACCGTGGTCCATGGCGCCGATGATCGTGGTGCGCGGCATCATGCGCACATTCGCCATGCTGCGCAGTTCCGCCACCGCCTGCGCGGCCCAGTCGGCACTCGCGAGTCCGCCAACCTCATGCGTTTCGGCATTCAGGCGGCCGCCCATGCGGAAATCCTCATCCGCAAGGATAACCCGCGCGCCTGCGCGACCGGCGGTCAGCGCGGCCATCAGACCGGCAGGCCCGGCACCGATGATCAACAGATCGCAATGCAGGAAGCCCTTGTCATATTGATCAGGGTCTTCCTCACGCGACAGACTGCCCAGACCGGCGGCACGGCGGATGATCGGCTCGTAAAGCTTTTCCCAGAACACCTTGGGCCACATGAAGGTCTTGTAATAGAACCCGGCGGTGAAGAAATTCGACAGCCGGTCATTCACCGCCATGGCGTCGAATTTCAGGCTGGGCCAGCGGTTCTGGCTCTCGGCACTCAGGCCGTCGAACAGTTCCACCACCGTGGCACGGGTGTTCGGCTCACGCCGGGCACCGCCGCGCAGTTCCACCAGCGCGTTGGGTTCTTCGGAACCGGCCGAGATGGGACCGCGCGGACGGTGATATTTGAAGCTGCGCCCCATCAGGCGCTGGCCATTGGCCAGCAGCGCCGAGGCCAGCGTATCGCCGGGGTGGCCCTGGTAGGTCACGCCGTCGAAGGTGAAGCTCAGGCTGCGCGAACGGTCGATCTGACCGCCGGGAATGCGGTTCGATTGGGTCATTTGCTGCGCCCCCGCGCGCGGGCCACATCGCGGGCCAGTTCCACTTGCGTGATCTCATGCGTCAGCGTGTTGCGCGTGACCACAAGCCACGAGCGGTCGCCCTGTTCGTGATACCAGAGCTCACGGTGCAGCCCTGCCGGGTTGTCGCGCAGGTAAAGATAGTCGTGGAAGGTATCCAGCGCGCCTTCGGCCAGCCCATCAGGCCGGTCGATCAGCGCCGCATCCCCCAGATAGACGAATTCCTGCGAGTCGCGTGGCCCGAGGATCGGATGGTTGATGATCATGGATCGGTCCTCAGTGCAGGTTCGGCTGGGCGCCCTGGCCCTTTTCGTCGATCATCAGCCCCTTGCGGAAGCGATCAAACCGATAGGCCGTGGCGGTTTCATGCGGGCGGTCGGTTGCCAGCAGATGCGCGAAGCACCAGCCCGAGGCCGGCGTGGCCTTGAAGCCGCCGTAGCACCAGCCACCGTTGAAATAGAGCCCCTCGATGTCGGTCTTGTCGATGATGGGCGAGCCGTCCATCGACATGTCCATGATGCCACCCCAGGTGCGCAACAGCCGCGCCCGGCCGATCATCGGGATCAGGCTCATGCCGCCTTCGGCCACATCCTCCACCACGGGCATGTTGCCGCGCTGCGCATAGGTGTTGTAGCCGTCGATGTCGCCGCCGAAAACAAGACCGCCCTTGTCGGACTGGCTGACATAGAAATGCCCGGCGCCATAGGTCATCACCCCGTCGATGAGCGGCTTCAGCCCCTCTGACACGAAGGCTTGCAGCACATGGCTTTCCATCGGCAGCCGCATCCCCACATGCGCCATCACGCGCGAGGAATTGCCGGCAACCGCCACGCCCACCTTTTTCGCGCCAATGAAGCCGCGGGTGGTGTCGACGCCGGTGACGCGGCCATGTTCGGTGCGGATGCCGGTGACCTCGCAGTTCTGGATGAGGTCGACGCCGCGTGAATCCGCCCCGCGGGCATAGCCCCAGGCGACCGCGTCATGGCGCACCGTGCCGCCCCGGCGCTGCATCAGCGCACCCTTGATGGGGAAGCGGGCATTGTTGAAATTCAGGAACGGATACATGGCGCGGACCTGTTCGCGGTCCAGCAGCTCCGCATCGGCGCCGTTCAGGATCATCGCATTGCCGCGCCGGGTGAAGGCATCGCGCTGCGCATCGGTGTGGATCAGGTTGATGATCCCGCGCTGGCTGACCATGGCGTTGAAGTTGAAGTCCTGCTCCAGCCCCTCCCACAGTTTCAGGCTGAACTCGTAGAAGGGTTCGTTGCCGTCCAGCAGATAATTCGACCGGATGATCGTGGTGTTCCGCCCGACGTTGCCGCCGCCCAGATAGCCCTTTTCCAGCACGGCAATGCGCGCCTGCCGGAACTCCTTGGCCAGATAATAGGCTGTGGCAAGGCCATGCCCGCCGCCGCCGATGATGATGTAGTCATATGCGGCCTGCGGTTCCGGGTCGCGCCATGCCGGCCCCCACCCCTTGTGACCCGTCAAGGCTTCTTTCACCACGCGCCAGCCCGAATAGCGCCCTGTTCCGAACATTGGGATCTCCTTGGTGCCTGCCGCAACTATCGCGCCGCACGCGCCGAATACCTCATCCGTTTCCGACATCGGCCCTTTCAGAATAGACAGGCGATCACCCCGCCCCCAAAAGGGCTATTCCGGCGAAGACCACCGCCACCCCTGCGCCCTGCACCGGGCCAAGCCTTTCCCCGAGGAAGCGCCAGGCCAGCAGGATGGTGACCACCCCGAACAGCGACGAGGACACCGCCGCATATTCAGGATGCGTCAGGCCGCCCGACGCCAGCACCAGCCCCAGCGCCGCCACATCCAGCGCGCCCATCAGGGCCAGGACACGCCATTTCGGCAAGGCGGGCGCGAGGCTCTGGCGCCGCACGACCAGCGCCGCCGACACCAGCACAAGCGCCACGATACGCGCGATCAGCGTCGCACTCAGCTCTCCCATCACGCGCGCGGCGGTCTGGCCCAGATGAAAGGTCAGCGCGAATCCGGCCGCCCCCATCAGCGCCCAGAGAATCGCCTGCCTCCGCCCGCCCGCCGCAGCCGCGCCATGGCTGCCGCCCTGCCCTGCCACCAGTGCGATTCCCGCCACCACCAGCAGCACCGCCAGCCATTCCGACCCCGAAACCGTGCGCCCCCCGGCCATGGCCAGCGCCAGACTGCCCAAAGGATAGGCACCACAGATCGGCGCCACGAGCCCGACCGGCCCGATGGCAAAGGCACGATACAGCCCCAGCGAGGCCATGACGAAAGCTGCCCCCGACCCGATGGCAAAGCCCATTCCGCGCATCGCCCCCGCCGGATGCGACTCGATCATGGCGAAAGGCGCCAGAAACAGCGTGCCAAACAGCAGAACCAGCACCAGAAGCGTGGTCGCCGGGGCGGTCTGGCTGACCTTGCGGACCAGAAAATCATGCAGGCCCCAGCACAGGGCCGCGACCAGACCGAACAGAAGTGACGCCATCCCCGCCTCCGGCTATGGTGGAAAAAGCTGCGAACCGGCAGATTGCAGGCTTGCGAAAAGATTTCCTCAGGATAAACTTATTTTCCAGAACGGCAATCGCCCCCGCGAGACAGGAGGCTCTCATGCTCGACACCTATCCGCAAGTCCGCCCCGGCCCGCCGCGCCCCTCGCGCATCCTGACGCCCCTGAACGTGCGGGCGCAAAGTGGCGAGGAACGGCACGAAATTCCGGGCATGGGTGCCTGGCTCATCCCCGTCGTCACCGGCGACAGGATCACGGTTCAGAACCCCGAGGGCGGTCAGGTGGCCGAACTGGTGGCCGCTGACAGCCGGGGCCGCATAGACGCCGGCCTGATTGGCGCGACCGCCAATTCTGATGCACGCGGGCTGAAGGCGCTGCTGACAGGCAGCGGCTCTGGTATGGGCGGGTTGCGTCTGGGGATCGAACGCCGTGGCATCGACCTGACGAAAGCCGGTGCCGTGCAACTTTTCGGCACCGACACCCCGGCAGGAACCGAGGAAACCTTTACGGCACAGGCCGACGGTGTGCTGATCGTCGCAGCCCCCGGCACCGCGATGGTTCCGGGCGAACAGGATACAGCGACGCCCATTGTCGTCACCCTGCGCCGCAGCAGCCTGAAACGTGCACCTGGATTTGACCTGCCCGATCCGCTGGCCGATCCGGTGCTGGACCTTCGGGTGAAATCCGCCACCGCGCAGGCCTATTTCGTGAAGGCAGGCGACTATATCCAGATCCTTGATGTCGATGGCCGCCAATGCACGGATTTCCAGTGCTTTTCGGCCCGCAAGCTCGACAAGGGGCTGGAACATGCGCTGGACGTGACTACCTCGCGCACGCTGATGGGCCATGCCTATTCGATGCCCGGCCTGCATGCCAAATACTACGATCAGGACTGGCTGCCGCTGATCGAGGTGGTGCAGGATACCTGCGGCCGCCACGATGCCTTCGCCATGGCCTGCGCCTCGAAATACTATGACGACATCGGCTATCCGGGCCATGTGAACTGCTCTGACAATTTCAACGGCGCGCTTTCGCCCTATGGCGTGACGGCGCGCCCCGGCTGGATGGCGGTGAACCTGTTCTTCAACACCGCGATCGACGCCCATGGCGTGCTGATATCGGACGAACCGTGGAGCCGTCCGGGCGACTACGTCCTGTTCCGGGCGCTGACCGATATCGTCTGCGTCTCGTCCGCCTGCCCCGATGATACCTCCCCCGCAAATGGCTGGAACCTGACCGACATCCATGTCCGTACCTATGACGGCAAGGAAAAGTTCAGCCGCGCCATCGCCTATCGACCGACCCCCGACGCGGAGCCGCGCATGACCAAGGAAACCGCCTTCCACGCCCGCACCGAGGCGAAAACCCGGCACATGATCGAATACAAGGGCTACTGGCTGCCGCAGGTATTCTCGTCCAACGGCACGCTGGAAGAATACTGGGCCTGCCGCGAAAAGGCGGTGGTGCTGGATCTGTCGCCGCTCCGCAAGTTTGAGGTCACCGGCCCCGACGCCGAGGCGCTGATGCAGTGGACGCTGACGCGCGACGTGAAGAAACTCAGCGTCGGTCAGGTGGTCTATTCCGCCATGTGCTATGGACATGGCGGCATGATCGACGACGGCACCCTGTTCCGTCTGGGCCGCGATCAGTTCCGCTGGATCGGCGGCGATGATTACGGTGGGGTCTGGCTGCGCGAACAGGCCGAAAAGCTTGGCCTTCAGGTCATGATCCGGTCCTCAACCGACCAGTTGCACAACCTCGCCGTTCAGGGCCCGAACAGCCGCGAAATCCTCAGCCGCTTCATCTGGACCCCGCCGCATCAGCCGACGGTGCAGGAACTCGGCTGGTTCCGCTTCACGGTCGCCCGGATCGGCGGCCCCGACGGCGCCCCGGTCGTGGTTTCGCGTACCGGCTATACGGGCGAGCTCGGCTTTGAAATCTTCTGCCACCCGAAAGACGGCGCCGCCGTCTGGGATGCGGTCTGGGAACATGGCGCCGACCTCGGCCTGCGTCCCATGGGCCTTGGCGCGCTGGATATGGTGCGCATCGAGGCCGGGCTGATCTTCGCCGGCTATGATTTCAGCGACCAGACCGACCCGTTCGAAGCCGGGATCGGCTTCACCGTGCCGCTGAAATCCAAGCAGGATGATTTCATCGGCCGCGAGGCGCTGATCCGCCGCAAGGAGCACCCGATCCACAAATTCGTCGGTCTCGACATCGACTCGAATGTCGATGTCGGCCATGGCGACTGCATCCATGTTGGCCGCGCGCAGGTCGGTGTCGTCACCTCGTCCATGCGTTCTCCGCTCCTCGGCAAGAACATCGCCCTCGCCCGCGTCGATGTCGCTCATGCGGCGGTCGGCACCGAGGTCGAGGTCGGCAAGCTCGACGGGCAGCAGAAGCGCCTGCCCGCGGTGATCGTGCCGCTGAGCCATTACGACCCCAAGAAAACCCGCCCGCAAAGCTGACGGCGATGCGCACGCCCCTGGATGATCTTGGCGGAGAGGAGGCGCTCAAGCGCCTCGTCAACCGCTTCTACGATCTGATCGAAACCGATCCCCAGGGCGCGCGGATCATGTCGATGCACTTTCAGGGCCATGGCCTTGCACATGTGCGCGAGGAACAGGTGAACTTCCTGTCCGGCTTCCTCGGGGGCCGGAAACATTACATGGAAAAGCACGGCCACATGAACCTGCGGCTTTTGCACGACCATGTGCCGATCACGGCGGGCGATGCCGAAGACTGGCTGGCGCTGATGGACCGCGCCCTTGCCGATTGCGGCCATGGCGGCGCAGGCGTGGACCGTATCCGCGCAGCCTTGCGCCGCGCGGCCACGGCGCTGGTCAACCGCACCACAGAGTGACCTTTATCCTGGCATAAATATCCCCGCCGGAGGCACGCCCGAGCCGATCCGGGCGCAGCCCGGTCGGCGAAACGCAGGCGCGCGCGGCCCACCGGGCCGCGCTCAATTTAACAACGTTCAGTCGCGCGGCGGCATGGCCCCTGCCAGACCGCGCAGCCCGTTCAGCCGCCGCCGCTCGTCATGCGGGTTCACCCCGAAAGCCTCCGCATAATGCCGCGCCATGGGGGTGGAACTGGCGTAGCCCACACTCTGCGCAATCTCGGTGATGGTATCGGTAGAATAAAGCACCCGCTGCCGCGCCTTCTTCAACCGCATCAGGCGATAGTATTTCAGCGGGCTTTGCCCCGTCGCCTGTTTGAAGCAACGCTCCAGATGCCGTTCCGACAGATCGACCGCCGAAGCCACATCGGAAATCTGGATCGGATCTTCGATATGTTCCGCGAAGATGCGGATCGCCTCGCGGATCGGGCCTGGCAGCATGTCATCGGTGCCGCCAAGCTTCGCCACCGGCACCTTCTGGCTGGCGTCCTCGTCCCGCACGAAGGGATGCTGGAACCAGCAAGCCACCTCGGTCATCGCGTCACGGCCCAGCCGCTCCTCGATCAGCCGCAGCATCAGGTCGAACACCGCCCCCGCGCCCGATACGGTATAGCGGCGCCGGTCGCGCAGGATGGCGCTGCCGCTGGCTGTGATCTCGGGGAATTCCGCCTTGAACGCCGCCTCGTAGCACCAGTGGACCGAACAGCGGTAGCCCTCCATCAACCCGGACCTTGCCAGCGGAAAGATCCCGCCGGAAAAGCCACCCAGCACGATCCCCGACCGATCCAGCCAGCGCAGCTGCCCGTAGGCCCGGCGCGGATTTTCAAACCGCGAAGTGGGGCTTGCCAGCACCATCAGGTAATCTAAGCCCTCGGCATCGGCCAGCGCCATGTCGGGATCAAACCGCACCTCGGCCGATGACCGGACGGGCGTGCCGTCCTCGCCCACCAGCCGCCACTGGAACTCGCGCCGCCCGGTGATTTCATTCGCCGCGCGCAGGGGTTCAATGGCCGAGGTCAGGCAGGCCATCGGAAAGCCCTCCATCAGCAGAAAGCCCAGTCGGGCCGGAACCGCAGCTTGTGCCATCATGCCCTCATTATTTTCGTTGAACCCATGATTTTTTCACTATAGTGAAACCAGCCGTTATTCGTAGAAGGTGCCTGATGACTGACAGTTCCACGGAAACCCCCGACGAACACGCCCTGCCTGACAGCAACGGTGCCGCGGCCCTGGCCCGGCTTAAGCCCGCCTTCGAACAAGACCCGCACCGTCTGCGCGAAGTGGCCGACCGCAACCTTGAGGCCGCCATCGGCCGCGAGGTCCGCGCCTTCCGCCGCCAGCAGGGGATGACCGTCGCCGATCTGGCTCAGGTCACCGGGTTGTCCATCGGCATGCTGTCGAAGATCGAGAATGGCATCACGTCGCCCTCTCTGACCACGCTGCAAATTCTCAGCCACGCCTTTTCCACCCCGATCACCAGCTTCTTCCGCCGGTTCGAGGAACGGCGCGAGGTCCAGCATGTGAAGGCCGGCGACCATATCGAGATCGAGCGGCGCGGCACCCGTGCGGGGCATCAGTACAATCTCCTCGGCCATATCGGCTCCAATTCCTCGGGGGTTCTGGTCGAACCCTATCTGATCACGCTGACCGAGGAATCCGACACCTTCCCCACTTTCCAGCATGACGGCGTGGAGCTGCTTTACATGCTGGAAGGCGAGGTGATGTATCGCCACGGCGACCAGCTGTTCCACATGCAGCCCGGCGACAGTCTGTTCTTCGATGCCGATGCCCCACACGGGCCGGAGGTTCTGGTGAAACTGCCGGCCCGCTATCTGTCGGTCATCTCTTACCCGCAGCCCTGAGGCAGCCTTACTCGTCGGGCCACCAGCCCGGCGAGGTCGGCGCGCCGTCGTCGAACTGCGACAGGTAATCCACCATCAGCGGCCGGTTGCGGATGAAGCCCTTGTAGGTCGCCAGCTCATCCGGCAGGTCACGCACGACGCGGTGCAGGCGGCGCGCCCATTTCGGCTGCGTCACCAGATCCTCGAAGCTGCACAGATAGCAGCGGATCGGGAAGGCAATGGCATTCGAGCGCGGCAGCCGGAACAGCGTCTGCAATTCCACCCGCAGATGCTGACGCTGGCCGATGTTTTCCTTCGTCAGCGTCGTCTTGCCCGGCCCCCATTTGGGATAATTCTCGGGGCTGGTGTCCAGCAGCGGATCGACCGTCATGGTCCAGTTGAAGCGCCGCACCGGCGCACCATGCTGAAGTTGCAGCAGGAATTTCAGCGCCCGGTCGAACACGCCCATCTCATGCGCCTTCGGAACCGGCGCGTGCCATTCGTGAAAGCTCATCCCGATGTCGAAATCCAGGCTCCAGTCGGCCTGGGTCGTCACCATGCCCGCCTCGATCCACAGATTGTCGTTGCGCTGGTCCTGAAGCGTGAAATCGCCCTGCGCCTGCCGGGTGATGTATTCCATCGGCCCATAGGGCAGCGTGGATTCGTCGAGGAAGGTGAACTTCTGGTCGATGTTCAGCGGCCGGTTGATCCAGTGCCACTGATTGCCGTTCTTCGTCAGCGAAAACCACTGCGGATAATCCCGCGCGAAGCTTTCCATGATCAGCTCCAGCAGATCCCAGCCCGCCAGCGTCATATGCGGCAGCGACTGGCAGCGCAGCGGATCGTCGCGCAACACGCGGGCGCGGTCGCGCATCTCGGCCACATAATGCTCGTCGACATCGAACGTATGTTCGAAGACCGAGCCGGGACGGCCCGGCACATGCGGCTCCATGTTCACCGAATACATGTAGTCGTCTTCGGGGAACGGGAAGGGAAAGCGCTTGATGGCGCGCGGCGAGTTCTTGAAGGTGTAATCGCCGAAGAAGGTCTCATCGTGGAAGAAATCGTCGAGGCTCATCGCGGTCTCCTAGCGTTCCAGCACAAGCTTCGCGCCCTTGAAGCGCGAGACGCAGGGCATGATATGGCGGCAGCCCGCCTTCTGGTCATCGGTCAGCCAATGGTCGTTGTGCTCGATCTCACCCTCGCAGGCGATGACGTGGGTTTCACACTGGCCACAGGCCCCGCCCCGGCACAGATAGGGCGCATCGACCCCGGCCGCCTCGATGGCTTCCAGCAGCGATTGCGCGGCGCCGACGGTGATGGTCTTGCCGCTGACCGCCAGTTCCACGGTGAAAGGCACGCCGACGGGCGGGGCGAGGAATTCCTCGGAATGCACCGCCCCGGCAGGCCAGCCCAGATCGGCGGCGGTTTTCAGAACCCAGCCGATCATGCCCTTCGGGCCGCAGACGTAAAGATGCGTGCCCAGCGGCTGCCCGGCCAGCAATGTGGTCAGGTCAATCGCCTGCCCCTCGGCATCATAATAGCGGTGCACCCGGTCGCCATAGCGCGCCGAAAGCTCCGGCATATAGGCGCCCAGCTCGCGGTCGCGGGCGGCGTAATGCAGTTCGAACCGCGCGCCCATCGCATCAAGCTGCGCCATCTGCGCGAGGAACGGCGTGATACCGATGCCGCCCGCGATCATCAGATGTTTCTTCGCCCGCAGATCCAGCCCGAACAGGTTCACCGGCGGGGAAATCAGCATCTTCATCCCCGGCCGCACCTCGCGGTGCATATAGGCCGAACCGCCCCGCCCCGTATCGTCGCGCCGGACCGAGATTTCATAGCCCGAACGGTCGCCCGGATCGGACATCAACGAATAGGGGTTCAGACGCCGGGTTCCGGCATCATCCATTTCCACCACGGTATGCGCGCCGCCGGAAAAGCCGGGCATCTGCCCGCCGTCCTCGCGCACGAAGCGGAAGCGTTTGATCAGGCTGTTGACCTCGACCACCTCGGTCACGACGACCGGAATTTTCGCTGCCCCCACACTCATTTGAAACGCTCCTCGGCAGGCGGAACCTCACCGGGGTCTTCCGCGTCGATGTTCACGCCCTGAAAGGCGGCCAGACGGCGCGAGTAATGGTCGCGCACGAAAAGGTTCAGCCCGCAATGCGAACAGACGAAGGGATCGGTCGTCACATTCTCGGTGATGCCCTTGCAATGCACGCATTGCACCCGCCGAGCCAGCGAGCCGCGATGTTCGGTCTGCACCGCGTCATGTGGCAGCCCGGCCTCCATCGCGTCGCGCTGCACCTGCCCCATCAGGCTTTCGGTGCCGGTCGCATAGACCTGCAGGCCCATATGGCCGTCGCCCAGCACCTTGACGATGCGGGACCGGACCGAGGCATAGGTCGGCGCGCGGTTATACTGTCCGGCGCCCAGGGCGGCCATCGCCGTGCTCATGTCGGTGCCATTGGCGCCGGGGATATAGATCAGATGCGCTTTCGCTTTCATCTCGGGCGCCTGCGCGAACAGCGCCTCCACCGCCGCACCGCCCTCGCCGTTCGCCACGATCAGATGGCTGGAGCCGGGACGCGGCGACAGCACGCCATAGACGGGGCGTGACTTGATCGAAGGTCCGAAATCGGTCTTGCTCATGTGTGTCTTCACCTGCTGCTTTTACCTTGGGCCAAATATCCCCGCCGGAGGCTCCGCCGGCGCCGTTCGCGCCTGACGCCGGAGGAGCCGGGGGATACCGGGGTTCAGCCCTTCGCGGTACGGCGCTTCTTGTCGGGATCGAAGAACGGCATCGAATGGGTCGTCGCCCCGATCTCGCCATGGGTGGCGCAGTTGACGGTCAGCTTCGTCCCTTCATTGGCGCAATCGACCGGCAGACGGGCGATGGCCACCGTCCAGTCGTTCAGCGGCGAATACATCGCCTGCGTCACGACACCAACCTTCTGGCTGCCACGATAGACCGGCGCACCATTGCCGGGGACGTTCTTGCCTTCCAGCTTCAGACCCCAGATCTTGAAGCGCTCCTTGCCCTTCAGCCGGTAATGTTCTTCCGCCCCCCGGAAGCCCTGCTTGCCCGGCGAGACGGTGAAGTCCAGCCCCAGTTCCCACAGTGTATCACCACCCGGCTGGTCGTCGAACGGATACATCTCGGAATTGTCATAGGGGAAGAACAGCAGGTAGCTTTCGGTCCGCAGCATATCCAGCGTGGTGAACCGGCAGGGGATAATCCCCATGTCGGCGCCTTCTTCCAGAATGCGATCCCAGACCATCGGCGCATCCTGCCCGCGCACGAACAGCTCATACCCGCGCTCGCCGGTGTAGCCGGTGCGCGAGATCATCGCGGGCTTGCCGAACAGCGAGGTCTGCATATGGCTGAAGTAGCCAAGCTGGCGAATACCCGGCACATGCTTTTCCAGATAGTCCACCGCCAGCGGGCCCTGCAGCGACAGGTCGTGCAGGTTGTCATCAAAGCGGATCGCGACATCGCGGCCGGTGGCGGCCATGGTCAGCTGTTCGTGCCCCTGACCGGAGCCATGCACCACCATGAAGGCATTCGGGCCGGTGCGGTAGATCACGCAGTCGTCGACGAACTTGCCGCCGTCGTTCAGCATGGTCGCATAGACGGACCGGCCGGGCATGATCTTTTCGACGTTCCGGGTGGTCGCGCGTTCGATCACATGGCTGGCTGCCGAGCCGGTGATATGGACCTTCTTCAGGCCCGACACATCCATGAGTCCGGCCTTGGTGCGGATGGCCATGTATTCGGCATCCGGGTCGCCTTTTTCATAGGACCAGGCGGTGCCCATCCCGCTCCAGTCTTCAAGGTTGGAGCCGAGCGCGCGGTGCCGGTCGGCGAGCGTCGAGAAACGCCACGAATTGGTCATGCAGTCCTCCTGTCAGAGCCTGTTCTTGATGGTTGGCAACAGTTGAAACCGACTCGCCCCCAAAATCAACAATCTTGTGCAAAAAACTTTCCTGCTAGGTAATTTTCCTGTCGGCTGCCCCTGAACAGGTCGGAAATGGAAAAGGCGGGGCAACCGCCCCGCCTTCCCGCAGACATGCCTGCCGCTTATTCAGGCAGCTGGAAGAACCAGTTGGCCCACAGCACCACGCAGACCCCGGCGATCAGGGCGACATAGGGCAGTATCCCCGCCTTGCGTTCGCCCAGTTCGCCCTCGGCCAGACCCAGATCCTCGTAGGCTTCCTTCGGGAACTTGCCGCCGTCCTGAACGTAATGGCGGAACCAGAACACCGGCAGAATCAGCGCCGCGAAGATGGCACCCGAGATCAGGGCATTGGAGTAGCCCCAGACCTTCGCCCCGGCCCCAAGGAACAGCGCGTTCACGAAGGCAAGGCAGGTGTTCACCCCGATCAGCAGGGTCGGCGCCTTCCACGGGCGTTCCATGTGACCCGAGTCGATCCGGTGAATCCAGCCCGCGTTCAGGTTCAGGAAGTTGAAGGTGATGTAGCCCACGTTCGAGATGGCAAGGACGTAGAAATAGCCCGTCGCATCCGAGGCCAGCGCCAGAAGGAAGACGTTGAAGCCAAGGTCGGTCCACATCGCGCTGGTCGGCGCGCCGTGCTCGTTCACATGCCCCAGATAGCGCGGCAGCCAGCCATCGCGCGAGCCCTGATAGAGCGTCCGCGAAGACCCCGCCATGGCGGTCATGATGGCCAGGAACAGCGCGAGGATCATCAGGATCACGAAGATCTGCGTCACCACGCGGCCCCCGCCGACCATGCCCCCCAGCGCCTCGCCGATGCCGGTGCCATCCACGATCCCCGGTGCCAGCATGCCACTGGTGCCCAGGACGCCCTGGAAGGCGAAGGGGATCATGAAGAAGAACACGATGCACAGCAGACCGGAATAGAAGATCGCGCGGAAGGTATCGGTCCTCGGGTCCTTGAACTCGGCCGTGTAGCAGACGGCGGTTTCAAAGCCGTAGGTCGACCAGGCGGCGATATACATGGCCCCCAGGAACAGCGTCCAGCCACCGATATCCCAGGCGCCATCCTCGCCCGAATAGGCGGCGGTCGGCGGCACGATGTTGGTGACGTTCATGCTGTCGATCGCGCCGGTCAGGATCGGCACAAGGCCCACCAGCAGAAGCGGGATCAGCACGATCAGCGCCATCACCTTCTGCGATTTCGCAGTCGAGGCGATGCCCTTGTGCTGGATCGCGAAGATGATCAGCATGAGGATCACACCGATCACGAAGGTCGAGTTGAAGTGCAGATTGCCCAGCCCCGGAATGCCGATGCTGAAGGCTTCCCAGTTGCGGAGCGCAGGCGTCAGTGCGGCAACCGCATCCTCCGCCGTCTTGCCCGCATTCGCGGCCATCCAGTCCAGCACGACCTGGCTGTCTGCCGCGGGAATGGGGAACAGCGCGTTGAGGATGTAGCCCGCCGCGATGGCACAGCCCAGCGACAGCACCGGCGACCATGCAAACCAGTTGCACCACACCGACAAGGGCGCAATCAGCTTGGAATAGCGCAGCCAGGCCGTTGCCCCGTAGACGGAGGCCCCGCCCGATTTGTTGCCGAACATGCCGGCCATTTCCGCGTAGGTGAAGCTTTGCAGAAAGCCCATCACCATCGAGATCATCCAGACGACGAAAGCCGCCTTACCGGCCACGCCTGCAATCCCGCCGATGGAAAACAGCACCAGCGGCGGCACACCTGCCGCCACCCAGAAGGCGCCTTTCCAGTCAAGTGCCCGAACGAGTTCGCCCGAGCCTTTCTCCTGAGCCATGAGAATACTCCCTGTTCCCTGTTTCGCCCCGGCGCCTCGCATCTTGCGTGCGATCCTTCGGCCGGTTCCTGTAAGCAGCCGCCCCGATGCGGGGCGGTATCGACTTTCGTCCGATCCGGCGGGCAGCTCCCTGCCCGGCCGCGCGGTTTGCACAGATTGTCGCACCCCGACCGCCGCACAAAGCGTTTTTTGCTTTAGATGAAAATTTTTTTCTTCGACTCGCCAAGCGCGTGAGGCGCGCAGCAATGGCACGCCCGAAAAAACGGCAGCGGGATTGTCCTATGATGCGGTTTCGGCACCCGCGCGCGCGGCGGTGGCCTGCCGGTTGGCATGGCGCCAGATCTCGAATCGAATCCGCGCGCGGCGATAGGCATCCATGATCGCCATGGCCCAGACGAAAAAACCGCCGGCAAAGCGGCCGACAAAGGAGATGTCGGGTCCGGCGGTGAAGGCCGTGAAGCCGCCCAGAAGAAAGATGAAGAACAGAAAAATCAGCCCGCGCTGCGGCTCGCCGTTCCAGACCTGCCCCGCCCCTGGAAGCACGATGGCAGCGGCCAACACCTTGCGCGGCTCGGGCGGCGGCGGGGTCAGGCGCATTTCCGCATCCCTTCGCGCAGGATATCGGCCCGGATTGCCCGCAGCCGCGCCACAAGGGGCGAGAGGGCGTGCGGCGCCAGCGGCTCCTGCCCCAGTTCAGCCTCGCGGAACAGCAGATAGCGGCCACGCTCCGCCTCGTCGGCCAGCCAGACGATGCGCAGCCCCTCCGGCGCGAGAACCAGTTCCTTCACACGCGGATCATCGAACAGATCCAGATGCAGGCGCAGCAGGGCGGCCTCGTCCGCGGTCAGCGGTGCCTCGCTTTTCAGCATGGCATCGGCCGGAAATCCGGGCGGCAGAGCCGTCTGCACCGGAAGGCGCGCGATGTTGGAGAAAGGCTCCACCCCGCGCGGACGGGTCATCAGATGGATGCGCTGCGACAGCGGCAGCGGCTCCAACGCGGTAACCAGAAGCCACAGCGCGGGCAGTTTGCGGAAGGTCAGGCTGTCGGGCACGACCTGAAGGTCCAGCTCCAGCCCGCCCATCCGGCCTGCCACACGGGGAAAGCCGGTGGGTGCCCTGCCCCGCCGCGCGCCCTCAAGCCCCGGCAGGACGGCATCGAAATACCCTGCCCGCGTGGCTGCGCGGACAGGGGCGGCGGCGCGCAGACGGAGGGCCAGCCAGACCAGCCCCCCGCCCAGTGCCAGAACCAGAAGTCCCAGCGCCATCAGTACCCCCGCGGCTTCGGCCAGGGCATGGTGAACTGCGCCCCCCGGTTGACGAAGCGGTAGCGCCAGAAGTGGAACCACAGCGACACGACGATATAGAACACGATCATCGCCACCAGCTGCGTGCCATAGCCAAGGAACACTGCAAAGAAGGCAAGACCGCAAAGCCCCAGCAGCACCATGGCAGGCAGCGGGTGGAACGGATGTTCATAGCCCCGCTTGATGGTGTCGAGCGGCCATTTGCGGCGGAACAGGATGATGTTCAGCGGCATGAAGGTGTATTCCAGCAGCCCCGACAGGATCGAGAAGGTGATCACCTGATCCAGCGGTGCCCCCAGCGCGAAGATCAGCGCGATGGGCACAAGGAAGATGATCGCGCGATAGGGCGTGCGGTATTTCGGATGCACTGCGCCGAACCAGCCGGGCAGATACTTGTCGCGCCCCATGGCGAACCATGCGCGGCTGGCATCATTGATGCAGCCGTTGGCCGAGGCCAGCGTGGCAAACAGCGTGCCGATTCCCAGAAGCACCATCAGGAAGGTCGACCCCGACAGCCGTGCCGCGTCGAACAGCGGCACGCCCGACTGGCCAAGGTATTCCCATGGCATCAGACCCGCGCAGACATACCATGTCAGCGTGGCGGCGATGGCCAGCGTCATCACCCCCGCCAGCGTGCCGAAGGGCAGCGCACGTGCGGGGCTGCGCACTTCCTCGGCGGCCTGGGTGGTGCCCTCGATCCCGAGGTAATACCACAGGCCGAAGTGCATCGCCGCCAGCACGCCAAGCCAGCCATAGGGCATGGCCGCCTGCCCCGACATCAGCGCCGCGTGATTCATCTCGCCCACACCCAGAATGCCCGAGGTGCTGAGGAAGAGGATGATAATGGCGGTGAAAGCGATGGCGGTGATGACAAGGTTGAAGGTCAGCGTCGCCAGCACGCCGCGATAGTTCAGCCATGCAAGGAACATGATCGCGAGAATGATGAAGGGCCGCTGATCCAGCCCGCCCTCGTGCCCGCTCATCGTGGCGACGGTATCGACGAGGAAACCCACCGTGATCGCATTTGCGGCTTCCAGCATCGTATAGGCGAAGACGAGGTAAAGGCCGACGTTGAAGGCCATCAGCGGCCCGACGATGTGTTTCGCTTGAGTATACTGCCCGCCGGCGGCGGCGACGGTCGATGTCACCTCCGAATCGATCATGGCGACACAGGTATAAAGAATGCCCGCGAACCAGCAGGCCATCAGCGCCGCATAGGCCCCGCCTTTGCCGACGGCAAAGTTCCAGCCCATGTATTCGCCGACGAGAACGATGCCGACCCCCAGCGCCCAGACATGGGCCGGGCCCAGCACCCGGGCAAGGCCAACGTGTTCGGTTGTATCCGTCTGTGCCATGTTACCCCCGGTGGCTTTCTTCGGTCATGGCCTCCAGCTCGCCTTCGCGGGAGGAAGTCAGCATGTCTTCCGAATAGGTACTGTCGGTCCTGATCCAGTCGATCACGATGAACAGCCCGAACAGCGCCGAGGCGCCCCAGGCTGCAAGTTCAAGAACGTCCCAAAGATCCATCGCTTATTCCTCGAACTTCTCGGCGATCACCTCGCGGTATTCCTTTTCGGAAAACCGCAGCAGGATCGCGTAATAGCCCACGATGACCACGATCATCGCCAGCAGCGCCCCGACGGAGAAGCTGTAGTCGAATCGTGCGGTGATCATCTCGGCGGCAGAGGCGGCATCGGCGAAGCCGAGCTTTTCCCACTGCGCCACCATGGTCTCGTTCTGGCCAAGGCTTTCCCAGGTCGGATTCTCGACTGCCGTCGAGGTCACGGCAGATCCGGCCAGCCCCATCCACAGCGGGATGTAAAGCGCACCGATGGCCATGATCAGCAGCACGATCACGTCGATGATCTGGCCAAGCTTGCCCTGCGTCGGGGGGGTATAACGCGCCATGTCTTAATGCCCCTTCGCATCGCGGGCGGCATCAAGGAACTTGATGTCCAGCCCGTACATGAAATCGCGGTCCTCGCGGTAATGGCGCAGCATGGCGAGGATGGCAGCGGTATTGAACAGCAGCACGATGGCACCGCCGATCAGAAGAGTGATACGCGCACCGCCCGTGGGGGCCAGCGCCCAGGTGGCCAGCGCCACAAAGATGATGGAGAACCAAAGTCCCAGAACGAAAGCCCAGGCAACCATCACGTCGCGACGGTGCATGGTCTCGATCCGTCTCGTCAGATCAGACACGTCAATTCCTCCCTGTTTTTCCCCTTTCAAGCGCCGGTCGCGCGGGGCGAGCTTTTCTGTCCGGCAATTATTTTTTCCACGAGGAAACACTCCCTGCGACATTCTGTCAAGAAAACCATCGACAGATGCGAACAACGCCCAAAAATTGATCAATCAATGGATTTCAGGGCGGTGAATGCGACGACAATCTTGCCATTTCCGCCCTTCATTCCCCCGGATGAAAATTTGTTTCTTACCAGTTGAAAGGTGAAAAATCCGGTGCTAGCGTGATGGAAATTCGCCCATCAAGGAGTCGACACCATGTGCGGTATTGTCGGACTGTTCCTGAAGGACCCCAAGCTGGAGCCCCGGCTTGGCGAACTCCTGACGGATATGCTCATCACCATGACGGATCGCGGGCCTGACAGCGCCGGCATCGCGATCTATTCGCGCGGGAAGGATGGCCATGCCAAACTCACCGTGCAATCGGCCGATCCCGACCGCGATTTCGCGGATCTGGCCGACAAGCTGGGCAAGGCCATCGGAAGCCATGTCCGGCTTGCGCAGAAAGACACCCATGCGGTGCTGGATCTGCCCTCCGACCGGCTGGAAGCGGCGCGCCATGCAATCCGCGACATCGCCCCGAATGTGAAGGTGATGAGCGCCGGTGAAGGCATTGAAATCTACAAGGAAGTCGGCCTGCCCAAGGATGTGGCCGCCCGCTTCGACGTGGCCCACATGCAGGGCACCCATGGCATCGGGCACACCCGCATGGCCACCGAATCGGCCGTGACCACCATGGGCGCGCACCCGTTCTCGACCGGGTCTGACCAGTGCCTCGTGCACAATGGCTCGCTGTCCAACCACAACGGCCTGCGCCGCGAGCTGATCCGCCAGGGCATGACCTTCGAGACGCAGAACGACACCGAAGTCGCCGCCGCCTATGTCAGCCACAAGCTGAAGGAAGGCCAGAACCTCGGTCAGGCGCTGGAATCGGGTCTCGACGATCTGGACGGCTTCTTCACCTTCGTCGTGGGCACCAAGGACGGTTTCGGCGTCGTGCGCGACCCTATTGCCTGCAAGCCCGCCGTCATGGCCGAAACCGATCAGTATGTCGCTTTCGGTTCCGAATATCGCGCGCTGGTCAACCTGCCGGGCATCGACAATGCCCGTGTCTGGGAACCGGAGCCCGCCACCGTCTACTTCTGGGAACGCTGAACATGCAGACATTCGACCTCGCCGCGCAGGGCCTGCGCGCGCTGAACCAGACGCTTCACGGCCTGAACGGCACCACCAACCAGACCGCGTGGGAAATCGTGAACCCCAAGGGTTCACATGCCATCGCGGTGGGGCTGGATGCCCCCATCGACGTGACGGTGAAAGGTTCGACCGGCTATTACTGTGCCGGTATGAACAAGCAGGCGACCGTGCGGGTGAAGGGCTCTGTCGGCCCCGGCGTTGCCGAAAACATGATGTCGGGCACCGTCATCGTGGATGGCGACGCCTCGCAATATGCCGGTGCCACCGGCCGCGGCGGCCTGCTGGTCATCAAGGGCAATGCGGCCTCGCGCTGCGGCATCTCGATGAAAGGCATCGACATCGTGGTGCATGGCAACATCGGCCACATGTCCTGCTTCATGGCGCAATCGGGCAATCTGGTCGTGCTGGGCGATGCCGGGGACGCGCTGGGAGACTCGCTCTACGAGGCCCGTCTTTTCGTCCGCGGCAGTGTGAAATCGCTGGGCGCCGACTGCATCGAGAAAGAGATGCGCCCCGAACATCTGGAGCTTCTGGCCGACCTGCTGAAGCGCGGCGAGGCCGATCACCTGGCCAAGCCCGAAGAGTTCAAGCGCTACGGCTCTGCCCGCAAGCTCTACAATTTCAACGTCGACAATGCGTCGGCCTACTGAGGCGCCAGAATGACCGATTTTCCGCATACCCCGCCCAAGCAGAGCTGGACCTTCTCCAACGATGTGAACGCCGAAATCCGCCGCGCCGCGGCCACCGGCATCTATGACATCCGGGGCGGCGGCTCCAAACGGCGCCTGCCGCATTTCGACGACCTGCTGTTCCTCGGCGCTTCGATCTCGCGCTATCCGCTGGAAGGCTACCGCGAGAAATGCGCCACCGACATCTGGCTCGGCACCCGTTTCGCCAAGAAGCCGATCCACCTCGACATCCCGATCACCATTGCGGGCATGAGCTTCGGCGCCCTGTCGGGTCCGGCGAAAGAGGCGCTTGGCCGTGGCGCCAGCGAGGCCGGCACCTCGACCACCACCGGCGACGGTGGCATGACGGAGGAAGAGCGCGGGCATTCGAAAACGCTGGTTTATCAATACCTGCCCTCGCGCTATGGCATGAACCCCGACGACCTGCGCCGCGCCGATGCGATCGAGGTCGTGGTGGGTCAGGGCGCGAAGCCCGGCGGCGGCGGCATGCTGCTGGGCCAGAAAATCTCCGACCGCGTGGCCATGATGCGCAACCTGCCCAAGGGCATCGACCAGCGCTCGGCCTGCCGCCACCCCGACTGGACCGGGCCGGATGATCTGGAGATCAAGATCCTTGAAATCCGCGAGATCACCGAATGGGAGAAACCGATCTATGTGAAGGTCGGCGGCGCCCGCCCCTATTATGACACCGCGCTGGCCGTGAAGGCCGGGGCCGATGTCGTGGTGCTGGACGGAATGCAGGGCGGCACCGCCGCCACGCAGGACGTGTTCATCGAAAACGTCGGCATGCCGATCCTCGCCTGCATCCCGCAGGCGGTGAAGGCCCTGCAAGACCTCGGTATGCACCGCAAGGTGCAACTCATCGTCTCCGGCGGCATCCGCACCGGCGCCGATGTGGCCAAGGCCATGGCGCTGGGCGCTGATGCCGTCGCCATCGGCACCGCGGCCCTTGTGGCCCTGGGCGACAACGACCCGGCGCTGGAGGCCGAGTATCAGAAGCTTGGCACCACCGCCGGAGCCTATGACGACTGGCACGAGGGCAAGGACCCCGCCGGGATCACCACCCAGGACCCGGACCTCTTCAAGCGGTTCGACCCGATCCTCGGGGGGCGCCGGCTTAAGAACTATCTCAAGGTGATGACACTGGAAGCCCAGACCATTGCCCGCGCCTGCGGCAAGAACCATCTGCACAACCTCGAACCCGAGGATCTCTGTGCACTGACGATCGAATCCGCCGCCATGGCAGGCGTGCCGCTGGCCGGGACCAGCTGGATCCCCGGCCGCAACGGCGGCTTCTGAGAATAAAAAGATAGAACAGGGAGTTAAATGATGGTGAAAGACCTTGCCAAATGGGCAAAGGACAAGGGCGTCAAATATTTCATGATCTCCTACACCGACCTCTTCGGAGGGCAACGGGCCAAGCTCGTTCCGGCGCAGGCGATCAATGACATGGCTGAAGACGGAGCCGGCTTTGCCGGCTTCGCCACTTGGCTGGACCTGACCCCCGCCCATCCCGACATGATGGCGGTCCCCGACCCCGAGGCGGTCATCCAGTTGCCCTGGCGGCGCGAAGTCGCCTGGGTTCCCGCCAATTGCGTGATGGAAGGCAAGCCGCTTGCCCAGGCCCCGCGCAACGTGCTGCGCCGTCTGGTCGACGAGGCCGCCAAGGAAGGCCTGCGCGTCAAGACCGGGGTCGAGCCGGAGTTCTTCCTGCTGACCCCGGAAGGCGACCAGATCTCGGACCCGTGGGATACCGCGGAAAAGCCGTGCTACGACCAGCAGGCGGTCATGCGCCGCTACGATGTGATCGCCGAAGTCTGCGACTACATGCTGGAACTCGGCTGGGAAGCCTACCAGAACGACCACGAGGATGCGATCGGCCAGTTCGAGATGAACTGGAAATACGATGACGTGCTCGCCACCGCCGACAAGCACAGCTTCTTCAAGTTCATGCTGAAATCGGTGGCCGAAAAGCACGGTCTGCGCGCCACCTTCATGCCGAAACCCTTCAAGGGCCTGACCGGCTCGGGCTGCCATGCCCATATCTCGGTCTGGAGCCTCGACGGCAAGAAGAACGCCTTCGCTGATAACAGCAAGGAACTGGGCCTCAGCGATCAGGGCCGCCACTTCCTCGGCGGCATCATGAAGCACGCCTCGGCGCTGGCCGCGATCTGCAACCCGACGGTGAACAGCTACAAACGCATCAACGCGCCGCGCACCTCCTCGGGCGCGACCTGGGCGCCGAACACCGTCACCTGGACCGGCAACAACCGCACCCATATGGTGCGTGTCCCCGGCCCCGGCCGGTTCGAGTTGCGCCTGCCCGATGGCGCCGCAAACCCCTATCTGATGCAGGCGATCATCCTTGCCGCCGGTCTGGACGGTGTGCGCACCAATGCCGATCCGGGGCGTCGCTACGACATCGACATGTATCAGCAGGGCCATACCGTGAAAGGCGCGCCGAAACTGCCACTGAACCTGCTCGATGCGCTGCGCGAATACGACAAGGACAAGACGCTGAAATCGATGATGGGCGAGGAGTTTTCTTCCGCCTATCTGAAGCTGAAGCAGCAGGAATGGAACAGCTTCGTCTCGCATTTCTCGCGCTGGGAACACGAGAACACGCTGGACGTCTGATCCCGCGCAAAACCTGTCTCCGGCCCCGGCACCCTGCCGGGGCCGCAGTCATTTCCACAGCCAGCCGAACGCCCCACCAGTAACCGTCCGGTCTGACCGCTCTGCCGCGTGATGCTGGTGCCGGATAGTGTCCACCAAGGATAGTGGACACTATGGTGCTTGATGGCGCGGCGGACGAGGCGGCTTTGGACGGATGAGGAGAAGCG